>Ga0102591_1000063_pt1 | contig 275080 bp, 251 predicted proteins | sample AraplaCol_mCL_r2_2_FD_76860 | JGI IMG/M metagenome (GOLD analysis project Ga0102591, IMG submission 76860) | Arabidopsis root microbial communities from North Carolina, USA - plate scrape MF_Col_mCL_r2 (SPADES assembly) (version 2) | ecosystem: Host-associated > Plants > Roots > Endosphere...
AGCTCATGAACCCGAACCTACAAAGGAGAAACGGCGGAACTTGACCACCACTGCCAACACAAACGATATCTAAAGGCGGGTCACTTCTCAGTGCAAATCCCGGGTCAACTCTCAGCGCAAATCAACAACCGAAGAGCATTTGAAGGCGGATGGTCAGAGTGCTGCGGCGGCCCATCCGGTTTCGCTCGCAGCGAAGATCAGACATCTGTTCAGTCTTCCGCACGGCGGCGCCAACTGACGTTAGGACAGCGCGGTCCGGCTTATTCAGCAGCCCGCGCGTGGGACACGCTCAACAGCCTACCCTGGATCAGCAACGCTATCGTCCCTATGGCGATTGCGCCAACGACTATGTTGGCGAAGAAGAAGAGGTAGGGCGCAAGCTGTCCGCCGATGCCGTCGCCGCCACGCGACGCCATCCTCATCGAGGCCGACGCCAGTGCCGTCGTTCCGAGGGTCGCGGCCCAGTACGAAGGCGCGAACGGTTGCTTCATGATCCACGGCACGACCCGAATGAGGAGCGCCACCTGCAACAGGCAGTAGCCCAGCAGCCCGTTGGCGAACAGATCGGGCGGGCCAGATGTCATGCTCAGATAGGCAGCGCACGCGACCGCAGGCGGAGCCAGAACGATACCGAGCGTCGGCCGAAGCGCTGGAGCCATTTCAGGCGCAGTCAGCAGACGTTGCAGCAGCACGGACTCTGTCGCGGCCCACGTGAACATCCCGGCGCCGAACAGTAGCTGCGCCAGCCCGGTGTATCCGAACGAACCGAGGACGAGTGCCGACACCAGAGATCCAGCCACCGTCGGGAGATAAAGTATGGCCGTCGTCGCTTCGTGGTCGCGGCCGCCGCGCCACATGATCCCGGTCCGCCATGTGGCGAAGAGGATCGAAAACGCCATGCCAAGGAACAGGAGGGCGAGAGCAACTGGATGCGAGTACGGCAGGACGGCACGGGCCACCAGCATTGTCGCCACACCTGCGAGGCCGATGAAGCAGCAGTGGATTGGGTGCTCCGCCTCTTCCAGGGCCTCATCCCTCGCAAAGATCCACTTGGCGGCGTAGAAGACGCTGATCGTCACCCAGACGGCAATGGCGAGGACGTTGATCACCTCGCCGACCATCGCAGGAAAATCCCAGAGTTCGTGCGCCAGCCGCCAGTCGCCGCCAAGTCCGGCGAGGCCCAAGACCATACCATACATGCCCGCAGGCACTCTGGGGAAGCTTCGGTGATTGCCTGCACGCATGTCGTCAGCCCTCCACGAACCTGAATGCAGCAGCCGACCGCTCCACATATCCAACGCCCGGATAGGTCCAGTGGTAGCCGAGCATGCGAAGCCTTTCGTTCGCCGCCTTGTCGAGCAGCGCGGCCCTGTTCCTCAGGGCAATCTCTGGCTCTGTGTCGAAGCCGAAGTGCCAGCTCGGGTTCTCAAAGGACACGACGTTGTTCGGAACGACGTCGCCCGAGATCAGGAGATTTCCACCTCCTGCCAATTCCAGCGAGATGTGTCCGGGCGTATGTCCCCTAGTGCTGATCACGCTCATCCCGGTCACGATCTCGTCTCCCGGCTTCACCAGCGTCAGCCTGTCCTTGACCGCGTAGAGGTCCCGCTGGGCGCCACGGGCGAACTCGTGCAGCGGCTTGGGCATCGCCGTCTCGTAGTCGGGATCTGTCCAGAACGACCATTCGGTCTCGCTGACATAGTAATGGGCGTTCGGGAACAGGAGAGAGCCGTCGGGCTTCGTCGTACCTCCCGAATGGTCTGGGTGAGCATGTGTGAACACGACCTTGGTCACGGAGCCGAGGTCGACGCCTATCGAGGCGAGGTTTTCCGCGAGACGTCCATCGCTCGGCTGAAAATTCGATCCGGCTCCGGTGTCGACAAGCATGACATCGACGCCATGGCGGATCAGCGGGACGTTCGTCTGCAAGGGCGCGCTCCCTGCGTCGCCGCCCAGCCGCGCAAGTATTGGCCCGCGTTCGTCCGGTAGCGCCTCGGGCATGAGGATGTCCGATGGGAGGGTGATGTAGCCGTCACTCAGAACGGTGATCTCGAACTCGCCGTGCCGGAGCGTATGGAAGCCCTGCGAGAAGTCTCCCGACGGGAGGTGTGCTGGTTCCAGATCCATCAATCCCTCCTTGAAGGTTCACTGACCGTGGCGAGGACAGTGTGCGCGCGGCATAGCTTGACGGCGAGTGTGTTCGTGTGAGTTTCGGGGCATTCTCGCCAGCAAGCTTGGTGAAATATTCAACTATTCGTCGCCTTGCAGAATGGACGCCCTCAACGGGCCATTTTGTCTCAAAAAGCCTTGGGGATTGTGCACTTGGGGCCCGGACGCCACCGAACGGAAAGCTATTGTTATCGGGATCCGAGCACGACGGACCATCGGGCGGTCGGAGGGCTTCTGTTACATTTGTGAGTTCTTGTGAGATCTCGAATGATGGACCGCCCTCAGGTTGCAGAAAGTGTGACGCAGCAGTACCAATTCGGGTCATGCCAATTGAGCGGAGCTGTCCATGATTTTCGATCTGCAATCTTTCGGCCCGCTCGAACTCGAGGAAGCTGGCATCTTTACCTGGAACGTCAGCGCGGACGTGATGTTCGGCGACAGCGCGGTCGCTCTCCTGCACGGCCTGCCTGCCGAAAGCGCCATCAGCGGCCAGAAGATGTGTGCCTATCTCGGACGTATACATCCCGACGATCTGGCCGACGTCGCGCTTGCGATACATACCGCCATCACCTCATGCGGCAGCTATCACGCCACTTATCGGGTCAGAGGCGCGCTCGACATATATCGTCCCGTGGAGTCGTGGGGCCGCTGTTTCCGTGGCAGCGACCGAGACCAGGTCCAGTTCGCCGGGATCATACATCCGGCAGAATCGACGCTGCCCGTCCAGTAGACGCTACGATGCCGTTCTCACGACGGCGCCTCCCCTCAAGGTGAAGGAGAAGACGCTTCCCGTCGGCTCGTTCGCCCTCACCCAAAGCGTGCCGCCATGGGCTTCGACGATAGAGCGACAGATCGACAGGCCCATTCCAAGGCCCGCAGTCTTCGTCGTGAAGAAGGCGTCGAAGATCTCTTCTCGTCGCGAGGGGTCGACGCCCGGACCGCTGTCGGTGACCGATACCATAGTCTTGCCGTCCTCCAGCCGTTCGCTTTGGAGATGCAGACTGCGCGGCCCATCCGTCGCCGATCCCATCGCCTCGGCCGCGTTGAGGATAAGGTTGAGAACGACCTGCTGCAGCTGGATACGGTCCCCTACCACAGACCCCACGTGGGGATCGAGATCCGTCGCCAGCGATATGCCGTGCCGCTGCAGTTCGCCGCGTGTCAGCACGATCACGCCGTTTATCAACCCATTGATATCGACAGCCTCCATCGAGAGCGGCGCCTTTCGCGCGAGTGCCCTGATGCTGGCGATCACGTCTCCGGCACGATGACTGTCACGAATAATGCGTTCGGCGGCCTGGCGTGCCTCCTCGATGTCCAGCTGGTCTTCGCTCAGCCATTTCAGGCAGGTCGCGGCGTTCATCACGATAGCCATCAATGGCTGGTTGACCTCATGTGCGATGGACGCCGTCAACTCGCCGAGAGCTGTCAGCCTCGCGGCGCGCGAGAGATGCTGCTGCGCCTCCTCCATGCGCTTGAGGTCGTCGATATCGATGTTGGTGCCGTACCACTTGATGATCGCGCCCTGCTGGTCGCGCATGGGGGTCGCGCGGATAAGGAACGACCGGGCGACCCCGTCCATGCGGATCATCCGCGCCTCGATCTCGCCCGCCTCCCCCACTTCCAGGACTTCGACCCATTTCGCAACGACTTTGTCGAGGTCGTCCGGATGGAGGGCGCGCATCCATCCGTTACCTAGCGATTCCTCAAGGCTTAGTCCGGTGAAGTCGTGCCAACGCTTGTTGAAGCTGAGTAGCGTGCCGTCGATGTCGCTGTTCCAAGCCAGCGCCGGGATCATGTCGTAGGCAAGCCGAAGCTCCTCCGCGGCCCGCCGGGCTTTCTCCTGGGTGTCCTTGGCTGCCTGATAGAGGGCGGCATTCTCAAGGGAGATCGCCGCCTGCGACGCGAGAAGCTGTAGAACCGCGACCTGATCGTTCTTGAACAGGTTCGTGGACAGCCCATTCTCGAGGTAGAGGACACCGACGAGCTGCTTCTGCTTGACGATTGGAAGACAGAGAATGGAAGTCGCGAGCGCCGACCGGACGTAGGGATCGTCGGCGAAAGGGTGATCGTCCCGAAGTCCGTCGAGAATAACCACGTCCTGCGTTCTGGTCACGTAGGCCAGAACCGTTTCCGGCAACCGTCGCTCGAAGGTGTCGGGCTTGACCGATATGCCGTCGTCATAGGTCACAGCCTCTGAGACGATCTGCATTTCGCCGTCCTTCGGAAGCAGGAGCAAACCTCTGACGGCTCCGGAATGCTCGACGACGGTCACCATCAGGCGCTCTATCAGGCGATCCAGAACGATCTCTCCGGAGACGGCCTGCGACATCGCGACAACCGCCGCCATTTCCAACGGATGCTCTTCGGCCTTGGCAGTTTCATTGGCCTCGACCGCTAGCCCCGGATTCTCTTCGTCCAGCCTCCTGACGATCGCAGTCGCACCCCACGACGAGAAGCACGCTCGGGCATTTTTCAGGAAGCTTTCCGCAGTGGATTTCAGGCCCAGCGAGGCCGAGAAGCGCCCCGCCAGTTCGCTGGCAATCCCCTCGTTCTGGGCGAAGCCGTGCTGCCGTGCCGAAGCTATTGCCTTTTCATAGAACTCGAGGGCGTCGATCGACCTGTTGTCCAGGCGCGCCATCTCCGCCGAAAGCAAAAACGCCCGGTTGCCGAAGTTCTCAGGACTGCTTTTGGCCCAGTTGTCGACGTGAAGTTGGTGAAGCCGCAATGCCTCGATATGTGCCGCACGATCCATCTCGTCACATCTCGAAGCTGCCGTCGCGCGGGCGAGCGCACTGTAGAAGTGGAACTCTGCGATTTCGACGAACGACTTCGCACTTCTGTTGGAAGCAGCCTTCCGCGACGCCTTCAGTGCGCCGACGTGGTCGCCCGCCAGATAGCGCGCCACGATCCTCTGGATCCAATACCATGCCAGAACGAGCTTCAGGCGATCTCCGGCTCCGACCAGATGGCTTTCGAACGCTGCGGGGGCCGGGAGCGCGGGATCAGGCTCCTCGATGCCACGGAGTTCACGGATATGGAGAAGCTGTCCTGCAGCCGCATCGGCAGCCAACGAAAATCCGGTTTTACTGGCAGCATCCAGGAACTGCTGCGCGTCCCGCTGGGCGGCTTCCAGATCCACTCCGCGGACGAGCATATGCGCAACGAGAGCTTCACCGGGTGCAACGCTAAAAACCAGATCCGCCCCAGCGACAGCGGTCGCTATTGCCTGACGGGAATACTTCTCCGAGACGGAAAGATGCTGGGTCCATGGCACACAAAAGCAGCCGTAGCAGGCGTAGACGCGAGCCTTGAAGCGATCCATTCCGTGATGCTCGACCAGCTCAAGTCCAAGCCTGCCGAACTGTCCGCCGGACGCGTAGTCGCCTGATCTCAGCCCGAGCGGAATGATGACCGACACGTAGGCATAGCACGAGGCGTCGCAGTTGCCGTGGCGAAGGCTGAGCGACACCATCTGTAGGTAGATCAGTTCCTCCAGATTTCCGTCGGTAACGATGGCGGGGAGGATCGTGTAAGCCAGTACCTCCATGGCAGCGAGCCAGTCGCGGTCCTCCATTCGCGGAAGGTGTACGAGCTGATCGATTGATCGCCCCGCCAGCCGTTCGTAGAGATGGTCTATGCCCGCGCGAACCTCGGCGTCGCTGGGATGGGCTGACCACTCGATACCGAAGTCGCGCAGGTAGTCGAGCGCCACCTCCACCGCCTTGTCCTGATCTCCAAGCGTCAGATACAGGGACGACCGGAGGCCGACCACGGCACCGCGGTCGACTACATTCTCCGCCTTGGCGGCCAGCTGAACGAGATGGGCTTCCGCAATGTCGTTCTCGCCTGACAGATACTCGCACTCGGCGCTCTCGAGCTCGAGTGGAAACCTGATCGAGTACCGTTCCCATCCGGCCTTCTCGATCAGGCTCAGACCGGTCTTCAGGTATTTGAGGGCCGAGCGGTAAGCGATCGCCGCCTTGGCGCGCCTGCCCGCTTCGAGGAAGAGTTCAGCGATCCTCTCAAGTCTGTGGGGATCGACGGCCTGGTCGAGGCCGCGCGCGAGTTGGTCGGCCACCTCGAAGATATGCTTTCTCAGCGCACCCGGCGGCAGCTTCTCCATCAGCGCGGAGCCGATCCGAAAATGGATCTCCGGTCTATCGGCCTCCGGCACCATGCGGTACGCGGCTTCCTGGACCCTGTCGTGCACAAGGAGGAAGTCGTCGTCGGAGCGCAGCAGCAATCCCCCTTCCACCGCCTCCCATAGGATACCGACGACTTCCTGCCGCGGCTTGGCTGTGATCAGCGAAAGCATGGTCGCGGAGGCGCTGTTTCCGAGACATGCCATCAGCTTGACCATCTCCAGCGCCCGCAGAGGGAGCCTGCCCAGCTTTGAGACCACGAGATCGGCGACGTTGTCCGTTATCTTCGTTGCGCGGATCCTGTCCTCGTTCCATGTCCATTTCGCGGTCTCGTGGTCGTACGAAAGCGCTCCTTCGAGATCGAGGGCCTCAATGAAATGCAGAACGAAGAACGGATTTCCGCCCGTCTTCTGCTGCACGAGCTTCGCCAGCCGCGCCACCGACGGCACGTCTTTCCCTAACATGTCCGCCAGCAGGTGTCTGATCTCGCCGTCGTCGAGAGGACCGAGGTGCATTTCGTCATAGCGGCAGCTCCCCGCCTTGAAGGCCTGGCGCGCGTCGTTAAGCGGATGCCCCCGAGGCACTTCGTCGTCGCGGTAGGCGCAAATGAGCATGAGGTTGCCGACGGCCTCGTCCACCATGATCCCTGCGAGCAGATCGAGCGTCGGAATGTCCAACCATTGCACGTCGTCGATGAACAGCAGCAGTGGGTTGTCCAGTCGAGAAAACACCTGGATGAAGCGGCTGAACACGAGGTTGAAGCGGGACTTGGCTTCGTGCGGCGGCTTATCCGGCGCAGGGGGCTGCTCGCCGATTACTAGCGCAAGCTCGGGGATGAGATTGATCATCAACTGCGCATTCGGCCCCAGCGCCTCGCTCAGCGACAGCCGCCAGCGACCCAGTTCCGCTTCGCCCGCGCCGAGGATCTGACGCACGAGCCCTCGGAACGCCTGCGCTATCGTCGCGTAAGGGATGTCGCGCGTGTACTGGTCGAACTTTCCTGCTGCGAAAAGGCATCCGCTGGCCGGAACCGACTTTCGGAGCTCGCGGATGAGCGAAGACTTACCGACGCCCGCGGGACCGGAGACCAGCGCCACTGACTTCCCGCCCGACGATCGGGCCACTTCGAACGCCTCGAGAAGAGTCCGGATTTCCAGAGAGCGGCCATAGAGCTTGTCGGGAACCTGGAGGTGCCGAAGGGCGTCTGCGGTTGCCACGTCGAACTCTTCGACCCGGCCCGTCGAAGCAAGACTGCCGAGACAGCGTTTGAGATCGCTTTCGAGGCCTGCGGCCGTCTGATAGCGGTCGTCAGGGTTCTTGCTGAGGAGTTTGAGCACGATCGACTGGACGACAGGCGGGATGGCCTCGTGCCTTTCCCTCGGCGGTATCGGTCGGCGGGCCACGTGGGAATGGATCCATTCCATCGCATCGACTGCCATGAACGGAAACTCTCCAGTCAGCATCTGGTAGAAGACGACGCCAATGGAATAGAGATCGCTGCGTTCGTCTACAGGCTCCTTCATTCGCCCTGTCTGTTCGGGAGACACATATGGCAGCGAGTCCGCCATGCCACGAGCCGTGGCTGGCAGTTCGGGCACGCTCGTCTGGGAGCCTGCCTTTCCGAAGCCAAGCAGCCGAACGGCTCCCAAGTCGTCCGCAAGAAAACGGTCCGGGCGAAGGTCCTTGTGGATCAGGCCGCGTTCGTGAACCTGTCTCACCGCTGCGGCGGCGTTCGTTGCAATCGCTAGAAATCGGCCAAGCTCGAACGGACGTCCCAGTTCGGCAGTCAGCGGCAGACCGCCTACGTCCTGAAGCACCAGGAACTCGCGGCCATCGTAGCGCTCCAGAGAGAGAGGAGTTGCCGCCCACTTTTCATCGAGGCGGTCAGCCAGAGACAGTATGTATTCGAAACGAGGATGGCATTCGCTGACAGTGTCGGGGGAAGCGGCTGTGACCAGTAGCAGCGGAGCGCCGCCATCGCTGGACGTGCCTCGATAGAGCGCGCTAACAGCGTCCTCGCGAAGCAAGTGCATCTGGTAGCGGGACAGGTCCATCACGAAGCTCCGTATGCCAACGGCTGAGGCCGCTCGTGATCCTAAACTAATTTTTCAGTCGCGCCATCGCGGTCGACATGACGGCATCGTCAAGGAGGCCGGACTGATATCCGGCCTCCCAAATTTCTTCCCGGCTACGCCTTGATGAAGGCAAGGATGTCTGGGTTCAAGACATCGGGGTTTGTCGAAAGCATGCCGTGCGGATAGCCCTCGTACGTCTTCAGGGTGGCATTCTTCAGGAGCTTTGCCGACAGCGGCCCTGCGTCGGCGTAGGGGACGACCTGATCGTCGGTGCCGTGCATGACGAGAACCGGGATCTCGATCTTCTTGAGGTCTTCGGTGAAGTCGGTCTCCGACCAGGCCTTGATGCATTCGTAGTGCGCGTTGGCGGCGCCCATCATGCCCTGGTGCCACCAGTTGTTGATCAGGCCCTGCGAGACCTTCGCATTGGGTCTGTTGAAGCCGTAGAACGGCCCGGTGGGCACGTCGATGTAGAACTGTGCGCGGTTGTCGGCAAGCGCTTTCCGGAGACCGTCGAAGACTTCGATCGGCAGGCCGCCGGGGTTTTTCTCCGATTTTACCATGACCGGAGGCACGGCGGCGACAATCACCGCCTTCTTGACGCGGCCGGGCTTGGCGCGGGCAACGTAGTGCACGACCTCCCCGCCCCCGGTCGAATGACCGACATGGATAGCATTCTTGAGATCGAGCGCTTCGACCAACTCGGCGACATCCGCCGCGTAAGTGTCCATCTCGTGCCCGGTACGGCTGTGGGAGGAGCGCCCGTGACCGCGGCGGTCGTGTGCGATCACCCGGTAGCCCTGGGCGATGAAGAACAACATCTGATTGTCCCAGTCGTCGCTGCTCAGCGGCCAGCCATGGTGAAACATGATGACCTGCGCATCCTTCGGACCCCAGTCCTTGTAGAAGATCTCGGTTCCGTCCTTCACTTTCACAGTACCCATGAACTTGTGCTCCGTTGCGGGTGATAGTTTCTGTTTCGTGGCGGCTTCGGCGGCCGTCGTCGGCAGTGCAAGGGCGAGCGCGACTGCCGATCCGGCGATCATCGCGTCCCGTCTGGTAATCGAAACGTCTGTCTTGAAAATCATGCTGAACCTCCGAATTGCAGGTGTCTGTTTCCTCAGGCGGACGCGGGGACGCCCACTTCGGTTTTTGCGAATGGCACAAAGCCAGGGAGTGACTCGACCCGGCACAGCCATGACTGGACGTTAGGGTAGACAGTCAGGTCGATCCCGCCCTCAGGAGACCGCGCCACGTAGCCATAGACGGCCAGATCCGCGAGTGTCGGAAAGGGCGCTGCCAACCAGTTCCTCGTCTCCAGCTCGTCGTCCAGAACGTTCAGGAGCGCATAGGATCTTGACAGCACGTCGTCGGGCACGGGCTTCGGACCGGAGATCCTTATCCTTCGCGCTGTCGCCACGCCGTAGGCCACCTCGCCCGCCGCGACCGAGAGCCAGCGCTGGACCGCCGCGGCACCTAAAGGATCGTCCGGGAGCCAGTCGTCGCGTCCGAGCTTCTTGGCGAGGTAAATCAGGATCGCATTGGAGTCTGCGAGAACGGTGTCGCCGTCCTTCAAAACTGGCACCTGACCGAACCTGTTCATCTTCAGGAACTCGTTTGTCTTCTGCTCGCCGCGGCGGATGTCCACCTCGACGAGTTCGAATGGCTCGTTCACGAGCGTAAGGAAGAGCCTGACCCGATGCGAATGGCCGGATAGCGGATGATAAAACAGCTGCATTCCGGTCTCCATTTCGAAGAAGCCAAACTCACTTCCTGATGTGGAGTATTCCGCTTTGGTGCCTCGTGGTCTTTCCAAAAAGTCAGATCAACGGCAGCTCGAAATGCAGCCCGCCTCGGCAATTGTCCGCTGCGCGACGTCGAAGCGCGCCGCGTCCGCACCCTTCACGCCGAGAGCCTCGAACATCTCCGCCAACGGGTGGTAGGCGATCGCGGCACGGTCGCCGGGAAGCTCTCTGACGAGCATGCGCAGCGGGAGGTCGAGCGCAGTCACGGGCGTGTCCACCATCACTGGCGTGCCGACCTTCGGATTGCCGTAGATCAGGACACGTGTCTCCGGCATCGACAGCCCGTTCTCGCGAGCTGCCTCCGCGTGGTCGATCTCCGCGAAGATCTTCAGCCCGGCTTTCCCGATGGCGATCTTGATCGCCTCCAGCGCCTCGTCAAAATTATGTGTCGAACGATGTTCGATTGGTTTCATAGCTATGGCCTCAGTTTGAAGTGGCATCGCCCTTGCGGGAGAGCTTACCCTCTTCCGCCTTGTAGAAATACTGGGATGCGACCAGCCAACCTTTCAGCGGCCGAAGCGGCGGGATGCAGGTAGCGACCAGGAATGGCCCGGTGACGAGGATCTGCGTCCATATCGACGCATTGTGCGCGACCTCGAGCCATACCGAGAGCAACACCGTCGGAATGCAGGCAAAGCAGATGACGAAGAAGGCCGGGCCATCGGCAGGATCGGCGAAGGAATAGTCGAGACCGCAGACCTCGCAGCTCGGGCGGAGCGTCAGGAAGCCTTTGAACAAACGCCCCTTGCCGCATCGCGGGCAGAGGCCGCGGATGCCCGTCTGCATTGGCGAAAGCGGAGGGTAGTTGTCGTTCGACAGTTCGTCGGCATGCGTGCGCTTGGACATCGTTCCCTCCATCGGTGCAGGGGCGCTAGAACCCGTAGTGGCTCAGGCCCCAGTGACCGTCAGGGCGACGGCCGAGAGGCCACGTGAATGCGCGGTCTGCGTCCTTGATCGGATGTTCGTTGATGCTGGCGTGACGGTACTTCATCAGTCCGTCGGCATCGAATTCCCAGTTCTCGTTCCCGTAGGCTCTGAACCAGGTTCCGCTGTCGTCGTGGTGTTCGTAGGCAAAGCGGACGGCGATGCGGTTTCCGGAAAACGCCCAAAGTTCCTTGATAAGGCGGTAGTCGAGTTCCTTCGCCCACTTGCGTGCAAGGAACGCCTCTATGGCCGGGCGGCCGACCACGAATTCGGCCCGGTTCCGCCAGCGGCTATCGACCGTATAGGCGAGTGCGACCTTCGCGGGATCGCGCGTGTTCCAGCCGTCCTCGGCAAGCCTGACCTTTTCGGTCGCGGATTGAAGGGTGAATGGAGGCAGTGGCGGCCTTGTCATTTGATGTCCCTATCCACGATTGTTGGCAGCCGCTTTGAGCGCGGCGACTTCGGCTTCCAGTTCCCTGATGCGCGTGTCTCTTGTCTCGATGGCCTTGAGCACCTCGTCGGCCTCGAACCGCAAGGGGATGTGCTGCGGGCAGTTGGCATCCCATGCCGTCACCTTGAACAGCATGACCTGCTCGGGTCTCGCAGCGTAACCTTCGGGCATCAGCCGCTTGATCAGTTCGTCATCGCCTTCAACGACTTTTGCAGTGCCCCAGATCTTCACCCTTGATCGGCTTCCGTAGTCGATAAGGAAGAGATGTGCCTTGTGGTTCTCGACCAGGTTGCCCTGCGAGATGAATTGCCGATTTCCCACGAAGTCGACGAAACCGATCGTCGTCTCGTCGATCACTCGAAGGAAGCCCTGCGGACCACCACGATGCTGGACGTATGGCTGTCCTTCGGCGTTTACGGTGGCCAAAAAGACGCTAATCTGCTTCTCGATATATTCCTTGAGTTCGGGCGTGATAGCTGTCGCCCATCCACCACGCTCTTCCATTCGCGAATACGAGCGACGAGATCCCTTCCGCTCCTGGATCGCCTTCACGCTGGCTGTGAAGGCGACGTCGCTCGATACCTGATGCGCGGTGTCCATAGTCGCCCTCCTCCGGCAGCCCTCAGGCGAGAATGCCTTCAGACGCCTTCGTAGACAACACGCGTGAAGAGCGCCGGAGGGATGACCCACTGGCCGAACTTGGCGTCCCACTGCTTGGTCGGATGGGCAGCGATCGTTTCCTCGACGGAACGTCCAGCCTTCTTCATCTTGGCCACCTTTTCCCTGGCGCCGACCAGCATGTCGACCCAGACCTTGATGTCTTCGCGGTTGGCGATGTCGCCGTGGCCGGGGATGACGATGGTTTCCTTGTCGATCATCTTGAGGTTCGCTTCAGCCGCGGCGATCTGGCCGTCGATGCTGCCACCTGTCGAAGAGTCGATGAAGGGATACAGCCCGGTCCAGAGTGTGTCGCCGACATGGATCACGTTGTCCTCCTCGAAGAAGACCGAGATGTCGCTGTCCGTGTGGGCGGGACCGTAGTACTTGAGCTTGATCGTCTTGCCGTCGAGCTTCAGCGTTTCCTCGTCGCCCTTCATCAGACGGGTCGGAAGCGCACCCTTCGGAGACGGCGGGAAGTCGAAATTCCAGTCGTTGACACGGGTGGCGGCTTCGAGATGCTTCAGGGTATTGGGATGCGCCATGATGGCGGCACCTTCGGAGTTCAGCCATTCGTTGCCATCGGTATGGTCGAAGTGCCAGTGTGTGTCGATCAGATGTGTGATCGGTTCCGGCCCGATATCGGCCAGCGCCTTTTCGAGGCGTGGACGCGTGGCGGTGATCCCTGCGTCGACCAGCAGCTTGCCATCCTTGCCAGTGATTACAGCGACGTTGCCGCCTGAACCGACGAGGACGTTCACGCCGCCGCGCAGTTTGGTGGTCGCGATGTCTGCCTTGGCTGCGGCCTCGCGGATGATTAAAACCTGACTCTTGGCGGCGGCAAAGGCTTCGCGAGGCGTCAGCCACGAACCTGTCGCGGCGACGGTCCCGCCGCCAAGGCAGCAGAGGCAGAAGCCGCGTCTTGATAAGGCATAATCGTGCTTGGTCATTACCCTCTCCATTGGTTGACTGCGTGTTTGAAGAAGTGCCACCACGCCGGGAGGTTGGCGTGGTGGCGGCCTCGATCTTAATCCGGCCGAGCTTCGATCGAGGAAAACTGATCAGCGCGAGGCGCGGGCCGCGTTCGTTCGGTGCAGGTCCGCCTGCACCCAGATGTCGGTGTCGACCGAGCAATACGCCCAGCCGCCGACAATCACGAGGTAGTTGTCGTGAAGCCTGGTGAGATCCCGTGAGACGCTCGGCGCCAGGTAAAAAACCTAGACTATGGTCGAGTCCGGATCGACCTTGGCCGTGTTCCAGCGACAAGAGTCGGATTGTTCGCCAATGCCTGCGGGGCTACGTTGCTCCTGCGATCATATTGATGTCGATGCCTCCGCGGGTGGGGAAAGAACGATGCGAACTTCGCGTCCCCAACATGCGGTGACATCCGCAGCCGACTGGGGAGTCAGCCATGCAAGTTCCGTTCGCAAATTCGACAGGCCGTCAGATCTCTGGTGACACCAAGCCATCCTACCCGAGCGAATTCCCACGCGAGGCAGTTGACGACGCCATCCGCTTCGGCCGCTTCTGCGCGGTCCCACACTCGAGACAGCTCCTTATGGACGGACACCCGCGTGAGATCGGCGGGCGGGCGTTCGATCTTCTTATGGTGCTGCTCCGCTCGAACGGCGGGATCGTCAGCAAGGAAGAGATCTTCGACGAGGTCTGGCCATCGATGGTCGTCGAAGAATGCAATCTCCGTTTCCAGATCGGATCGCTTCGACGGGCGCTCGGCGACCACGGAGACATGATCAAGACCATCGTTCGCCGCGGGTACATGCTCGTTCGGGACGATGCCGTACCGGAGGGCGATGCTGTCCTTCCCATTGCCATCGCGCCGGATTCGGCAATCGACGTCGTGGAAAAGGTCGAAAAGGACAGACCGTACATCGTCCTGATAGACGACGACGATGGCGTGCGGCGCGCTATCACCGGACTGCTTCGCTCCGTCGGACATTGCGTGGGATCGTTCCCGTCGGTGAAGGCCTATGAGGAAAGCGACAGTGTCCATCGCGCGGACTGCCTGATACTGGACGTAGGACTACCGGGTCAAAACGGCTTGGATTTCCAGGCCGAACTCATGAAGTCTGGCCTGCGCCAGCGCATCGTCTTCATCAGCGGCAACGCCGACATCCCGATGTCGGTGCGCGCCATGAAAGCTGGCGCCGTCGAGTTCCTGACGAAGCCAGTGCGACACCAGGACCTGTTGTCTGCAGTGGACATGGCGATCAACGCCTGAGCCGACCAATTCAACGGAGCATCTTATGACCGAAGTCGGCGCACCAAACCCGAGAGCGACGACGTTCATCGGCGGCAGCCAGGGCGATTGGATCGTCACTTCGCAGCGTACCATCTTGGGGCCGCCAGTTGCTGAGGTCTCTCGAGTGGCTATGCTGTCTGGACACGTCCCTGCGGACACAGCCGCCGCCTGGATCCTGCGCGGGGTTGCTACGAACGACCGATACACGACGCGTGACGAAAAGCGTTCACTCGTTGAAAAGCAAGCGCCGATCGGCCGCCCGGAAGCAACCGGAGCAGCTCTTATCCTGTTGCGAAAGAACCCCGAATGGTGGGCGATGACACAGGACGAGCGTCGGGCGGTTCTGGAAGAACAGTCACATCATATCGCGATTGGGCTCCGCTACTTGCCCGCTGTCGCCCGGAAGCTGCTCCACTGCCGAGATCTGGAGACCGAAGCGCCTTTCGATTTTTTGGGCTTCCTCGATTTTGCCCCCGACGACGAGGCGGCATTCGATGAAATGCTGGAACAGCTAAGGGCGACCAGAGAATGGAGCTTCATGGAGCGGGAGATCGACATCCGCCTGGTCAGAAATACTGGATAGCTTCCTGTAAATCAGCGGATGCTGATCTCTGGGAACAAGAGGGCGGTAAAAAGTCAGATTTCGACTGGTTTGTCACGGTTCATGTTCAACTCCCAAAAACAGATACGATACGCATCCGACGATGACTCGTTGGCAGGTGTATCCGATAGAGCCACCTGATCCGAGCAGTTAACGTCTGCCCACGGAATTCCTCCACGGGGGCGCGTATATGCTGCGCGCTCGAAACGCAGAATGGCCGCGCATCCAGCGGGCGCCTCTTAAGCATTCCGTCGATCCTTTCGCCACCGCGTCGACATGCTCTGGGCTAGGAGACGACTTGCAACGCTTTTTTGCACCAAGAGCCCTTTCTTCTCCCAACCGCATCTCACGCCCCTTCCCGACATCTAACACCATCTCCGCGCTGCAAGATGTAGCGTCACCTCAATGAAACCAGCGCCCCAGGGTCGTTTGGATCCCGGCGCTCATAGAGGTGACGTCCATGAAGAAGTTCCTTTCAGGCACCGCAATGCTGGCGGCGTTCCTTATCAGCGGTTCCGCACTCGCAGCATCGAAGCCCACTGTGGTTCTCGTGCATGGCGCGTTCGCGGAGTCAGCAAGCTGGGACGGCGTCGTCGCGAAATTGCTGAAGGACGGGTATCCGGTCGTGGCTGTCGCCAATCCCCTGCGGGGCCTGAAATACGACGCCGACTACGTCAACGAGGTGCTGAAGTCGATCAAGGGGCCGATCGTTCTCGTCGGCCACTCGTATGGTGGCTCGGTCATCAGCGACGTGACGATCAAGGATACCGGGGTGAAATCGCTGGTCTTCGTGTCCGGCCTCGCCCCTGAGAAGGGTGAAAGCGTGAGCGAGCTGGGCAAGAAATTCCCCGGCAGCACGCTGGGTGGCACGCTGGCGCCGCCCGTCCTTCAGCCCGACGGAAAGCACGACCTCTACATCGAGCAAAGCAAGTTCTGGAAGCAGTTTGCTGCCGACGTCCCCAAGGACAAGGCCGCGCTGATGGGTGCCGAGCAGCGGCCGATCGCGGCGGAGGCGTTCGAGGAGCCGTCGAGCGAACCCACCTGGAAGTCCCTGCCCTCGCATTTCATCTATGGCTCTGAGGACAAGAACCTTCCTCCGGCATTGCATGCGTTCATGGCTAAGCGCGCCAGCGCCAAGGAGGCGGTCGAGGTCAAGGGATCGTCCCACGTCGTCATGATCTCTCATCCCGACAAGGTGGCGGCAATGATCGAGCGCGCGGCCGACGACTAGGATCGGCGTCCCCCATCAGATTTGCAAACAGGAGCATGACATGCACCCCGATATCGCCATCAAGGTGAGCCTGGGCATGACAGGCGACGTCTTCGAGACATTCGACGACTGCCTCCATGTCGAGCACTACCAGGTCGCCGACCCCAACATATTCCTTGCGAAACTCACCCGCGAGAACGGGAGCCGCGCGATCACCACTTCGCTCAGCGCCGGAGCTGGCACCTTCATCCTTGCCAACCGCGATTCCGAGCTTCGGCTGGAGCAGAAAGGATGCGTCCTCTACCAGGGTGTTCTGGTCGAGGACAGCATCGCATTCATCGAAGGATCCGACCCGATTTCCGTCGAGCTGCAGTCGGACGCCTGCCTGTACGTCCTAACGTTCCTGCGCGATCGGCACGCTTGGCCTTGCCCGGTCATTGGCGGCCGCTTCAACATCCGTGACGAGGGCCTCTCCGCCTTGATCGACGAGGTGTCGGAAAGTTCCGCAGCCCGCAGAAGTGACCTTACGCGCCAGTTCTCTGCCCTGGCATTCGAACGCTACCAATCCCTGCCGCGGGTGCATCCGCTTTCTGCCTGGCGCCTGAACCGGGTTCGGCGGCATGCAGAAGCAAGGCTCGACCAGCGCATCACTCTCGAAGATCTGGCGGACGTCGCGGGCTTCTCACGCGCGCATTTCGCCGCCACCTTCAAAGCTGCGACCTCGATGAGCGCGCATGAGTTCCTTCTACGCCTTCGCATACAGGAGGCCGCGAAGCTGCTTCTCGGGACGGATCTCCCGCTCGTGGATATCGCTCTTCAATGCGGGTTCCAGAACCAACCCCATTTCACGACAGTCTTCAAGAAGATGACGTCCGTCACCCCGCGCAGATGGCGCAACGCTCGCCGCGGCCTTCCCACGCCCTCGGTCCCAGGGCTTCGCCGACGTGGCACCCCGACCATCGACCTCCCAGTCGTCGAGCCCGATCGTCCATCCCATGAACTGCACTAGCGGCATCCAACCCTTTTTCCGAGGAGTCCTGAAATGACACGCGTAACCCTGCATCCTTCGATAGAAGCCGCGCCTGAAGCTGCTCGCCCGACACTCGAGGCGATCAAGAACCAGATGGGCAGCGTCCCGAACGTCTTCAGGATGATGTCGAACAGTCCGGCGGTGCTGGAAGCCTATGCGGGTCTCAACGGAGCGCTCGGCAAGGGCAAGCTAGACAAGAAGATCCGCGAACGGATCGCGCTCGCCATCGCACAGAAGAACGGCTGCGGCTACTGCCTGGCCGCCCACACCTATACTGGAACCCACGTCACCAAACTCAGCATCGACGAGATTGCGGCAGCCAGGCGCGGCGGGTCCTCGGATGCCCGGGCGGATGCTGCCGTGAAGTTCGCCGTCAAGATCGCCGAGGAGCGCGGTTCCGTCAGCGAGGACGAGCTGCATGCGATGAGAGCCGCCGGGTTCGACGACGAGGAGCTCTTGGAGATCGTGGCCCACGTCGCTGCCAACACCTTCACCAACTACATGAACGAGGTCTTCAAGACCGAGGTCGATTTCCCCAAGGTCGAGCATCACGCGGCCTGACAGAAGCAATCGTCAGGTGTCCGCCTTACCTGCCGACCGAGTGCAGCCGACGTCGATGGAGACCCGGTCGTCTCTCCTCGGCACCTCCACGCGTCGGCTGCACGCCATCCATGGGAATGCGGCACGCCGCCGATGGAGGAATGCATGAAAGCCACCGTCCTTCGCACTGCCTGCTTTGGCAGTTTGCTCGTTTTGTTGTCTGCCGCCGATGGCCACGCGCAAAGCCCGCCGCCACCCGTCACTGTCGCCAAGCCCGTGGTCAGGGATGTCGTCGACAACGACGAGTTCATCGGCCGTTTTGAGCCCGTCGAGCAGGTTTCGGTGCGTTCGCGCATCGGCGGCTACCTGCAGGAGATCCATTTCTCCGATGGCGCCCTCGTCAATCAGGGCGACCTGCTGTTCGTCATCGACCAGAGGCCGTACGTGACAGCCTTCAACGAGGCGACGTCTGCACTCGAGGTGGCGAAATCGACGCTCACCTATGCCGACGCCCAGTTCAAGCGGGCGGAATCGCTCTCGCAGAACGGCAGCCAGTCGATTTCAATCCTGGACGATCGCAGGCGCGAGTGGATCTCCGCGCAGGCAAACGTTAGGGGCGCACAGGCGGCACTCGACCGCGCCGCACTCGATCTCGATTACACGAAGATCACCGCACCCCTGACCGGGCGCATCGACCGCCATCTTGTGTCGATCGGCAACCTCGTCCAGGCAGACTCTTCCGTGATGACGACGATCGTCACTCTCGATCCCATCGACTTCTACTTCGACGTGGACGAACGGCGGCTGCTGAACTTTCAGGCGACGGCGCAGAAGCGCGGCGTCGACCTGCAGGCCTCCGGCGGCGACGTGGACGTAGTGGCAACGATCGGGGACAACTCAGGGCGCGAGTTCAAGGGCAAGCTAAACTTCGCCGAGAACCATGTCGACAGCGACAGCGGCACCATGCGTGTCCGCGCCCGGTTTCCGAACCCAGACTTGACGCTTCAGCCGGGTCTCTTCGGCCGCATACAGGTCGAGGCCTCCAACACTTACTCGGCGGTCCTCGTCCCCGACGAGGCGATCTCGTCGAACCAGAACGAGCGCATCGTCTTCGTTGTGGACGATGACGGCACGGTGCGGACGAAGGCGGTACGAACAGGGCCGCGGCTCTACGGGTATCGCGTCATCCGAGCTGGCCTCGACGGCAGCGAGACGATCGTCGTCAACGGCCTCATGCGCATCCGTCCGGGCGCGAAGGTTACGCCGAAGATGACCGAACTGCCCCAGTCGGCGGCAGTAGCGGAGGCAGCACAATGAGGTTCGCTCACTTCTTCGTAGACAGGCCGATCTTCGCGGCAGTCATATCCATCCTGCTCCTCGTGGTCGGCGGCATCGCCTACACGCAGCTGCCCGTTTCGCAATATCCCGAAATCGCGCCGCCGACGATCATCGTTAGGACGTCCTATCCCGGCGCGGATCCGCAGACGATCGCCGATACCGTGTCGACCCCGCTGGAACAGCAGATCAACGGCGTCGAGGACATGCTCTACATGTCCTCCTACTCCAGTGCCGACGGCGCGATGGCCCTGACGATCACCTTCAAGCTCGGCGCCGACCTCAACAAGGCGCAGGTGCTCGTCCAGAACCGTGTCGCAATCGCCCTGCCCCGTCTTCCCGACGAAGTCCGCCGGATCGGAGTGACGACCGACAAGAGTTCGCCGGATCTCATGATGGTGGTTCATCTTCTTTCGCCCAACCACCGCTACGACCAGCTTTACGTCTCCAACTACGCTCGCACAAAAGTCCGTGACGTCCTGCTCCGGCTCGACGGCGTCGGCGACATCCAGTCCTTCGGCGAACGCCAGTACTCCATGCGTATCTGGCTCGATCCGGAGAAGCTCTCGGCATATGGCATGACCTCGGACGACGTCGTCGAGGCGCTGCGGGAGCAGAACGTGCAGATATCCGGCGGGCGCATCGGTGCACCTCCGGTCGTTGGCAAGAACGCCTTCGAATACACGGTGAGATCTGACGGCCGCTTCTCCGATGCCCGCGAGTTCAGGTATGTGATCGTCAAGTCGACGGCGAGCGGTCGCCTGGTCGAGCTGCAGGACGTCGCCCGCGTCGAGCTCGGTGCTCAGGACTACGTCACCAACAGCTATCTGACCAACGATCCGGCCATCGCCCTTGGCATCTTCGCGCGTCCGGGCACCAACGCGCTTTCGACGGCGAAAGAGGTGCGCGACATCATGGCAAACCTGTCGAAGAGCTTCCCGGAAGGCCTTGAATTCCAGATCAATTACGACACGACCGAGTTCATCGAGGATTCGATCTTCGAGGTCTACCGAACGATGGGCGAAGCCGCGATCCTTGTCGCCATCGTCGTGATCATCTTCCTGCAGTCATGGCGCAACGCACTCATCCCGATCATCGCGATCCCGGTATCGCTCGTGGGCACATTCGCGTTCCTGCTCGCCTTCGGCTTCTCGCTGAACATGCTCACGTTGTTCGGGCTCGTGCTGGCTATCGGCATCGTCGTCGACGACGCCATCGTCGTGGTCGAGAACGTCGAACGAAACCTGGCGCGCGGCATGTCTCCCAAGGAAGCAGCGCACGTTACCATGGACGAGGTTGGCACGGCCGTCGTCGCCATCTCCCTGGTGCTGATTGCGGTCTTTGCGCCCACGGCATTTATCCCTGGTATCTCCGGGCAGTTCTACAAGCAGTTTGCGGTGACGATATCAGTCACGACGGCGATCTCGGCTCTGAATTCATTGACTCTCTCTCCAGCGCTCGCAGGTATCTTGCTACGGCCGCACGGCGACGGATCACAGCGCAAGAACATCTTCAGTCGCGCGGGATCCGCACTGGCCAACGGCTTCAACTCTGGCTTCGATGCGGTCAGCCGAGGCTACTCGTGGATCGTGAGGCGGCTGGTCGGCGGTTGGCTCGGCCGGATCGCATCCCTCGCCGTGTTCACAGCGCTGCTCGCGGCCACGTGGTTCATGTCGACCGCCGTGCCATCCGGCTTCGTACCGATCATGGACCAGGGTTACTCCATCGTCGTCGTCCAGCTGCCGGATGGCGCCTCGCTGGCGCGCACGGACGAAGTCGTCAAGAAGGTCGGCGCCATCGTGAAAACCGTGCCCGGCGTCCGCAATGCGATCCAGTTCTCCGGCTTCAGCGGAGCGACCTTTACCGCCGCCTCGAATGCAGGCGTCATCTTCACGCCGTTCCAGTCGTTCGCCGACAGGGAAAAGATCGGCGCGACAGCGGACAAGATCATCGCCGAGATCAACTCGCGTGTCAGGGAGATCCAGGACGCATTCATTATCGATATACCGCCGCCATCCGTCCGCGGCGTGGGCAACGCCGGCGGCTTCAAGATGCAGATACTCGATCAAGAAAATCCTGACATGACGAGGGCACTCGGTCTCGCTCGCGAGATAATGGCTGAGGCCGCCACGACCGAAGGACTGACGGGGGTTTTCACAACCTTCTCGGAATCGAGCCCTGAATACTATCTGGCAATTGACCGCGACAAGGCGCGCTATCTCGACGTCCCGATCTCGAACGTCTTCAGTGCCCTCTCCGTCAATTTGGGAACCTCCTACGTGAACGACTTCAACGCTTTCGGACGGGTTTATCAAGTGCGTGCTCAGGCGGATCGCCAGTTTCGAATGGACAAGGACGACATCCTTGCGCTGAAGGTCAGGTCGGCAAAGGGCGCCCTCGTTCCGCTGGGAACCATTATGGACATCCAGGACACGAGCGGGCCGACGCTCGTTCAGCGCTACAACATGTACGTCTCGGTACCGCTGCAGGGAAACCCGACGCCGGGAACTTCCACCGGGACGGCGATCAAGAAGATGGAGGAGATCGCTACGAAGATCCTGCCACCGGGAGTCACGTTTGAATGGACAGAGCTGGCTTATCAGGAGACACACACGGGCAGCTCCGGGACCTACATCTTCGCGTTGTCGGTGATCTTTGTCTTCCTTGCGCTGTCCGCCCAATACGAGAGCTGGGTCCTTCCCCTCGCAATCATCCTGATCGTCCCCCTCGCCGTGCTGGCGGCCCTGATCGGGGTCTTCCTTCGTGGCATGGACAACAACGTGCTGACCCAGATCGGGCTTATCGTCCTCATCGGCCTCGCCGCCAAGAACGCGATCCTGATCGTCGAGTTTGCCCGCCAAGCCGAAGAAGATGGGAAGTCTATCGTCGACGCGGCAGTCGAGGCCAGCCATCTCCGGCTGCGTCCGATCCTGATGACGGCCTTCGCGTTCATCTTCGGCGTCCTGCCGCTCGCGATTGCAACCGGGCCGGGCGCCGAAATGCGCCAATCGCTTGGGACGGCCGTGTTCTCAGGGATGCTAGGCGTGACCTTCTTCGGCCTGTTCCTGACCCCGGTCTTCTACGTAGTGCTCAGGTCGCTCCGGAGACGGCCGCTGGTGCGGCCAAGTCCCAAGCTTGAGATCGTGAAGCAGAGTGAGGGCTGACACGCAGCCTTCACTTCTCCGGCGGATTGCCGAACAGATCGGTCGGGACAGCCGCCGTGTCCGCATCCGAGCTCTGTCGCTCTGATATGCTCCCGCCAAAAGTCCGCGCGCTGCCCCGCCTGCCCGCCCACAGGGCAATCGGGATCTTCTCCCCAGCCTTGATGTCGCGATGCGCGACGAAATAGCCGCGGTGATCCGGCGCGTTCTCATGCCCGGCCTTCTCGTTTTCGAAGAGACAGATCTCGCCGGGTTTCGGTTCGTAGGGCAATCGGATTCCTCGCGTTGACTCAGTGCAGGATACGAGACCGGGTCTCTGAAGACACCTCAGGTTCAGCGGATGCGTCCGAAACGCCCTCGAATCGTTCGGAAAGGCTCGCGACGTAGTTGATGCTTTGCTCCAGCAGGATCTCGGCGGCTCGAAGCATGTCCGTCGACGCTTCGACGCCGCACCCTCGGATCGAGCATGCGAGATAGGTCGCATTTCGGGCGGATTTCAGGTCACCTCGCTCACCAGCATCCTCGGCGACGCTTTCCAGGGCGTTCACCACGAGCGTCATCATGTCTGCTCTCTCACTGGGCGACATCTCGATCAATGTTCTTCCTGTCATGATAGCCATCCATTCGTGCGCGAGCAGGCGCACGGGGCGCTGCTGGCGATCTTATTGGTTCTTTGGGAACTGTCTTGGACGTGGTCGTCCGTCGTCTTCACAGTTGGCGATCGAGGAAGAGACCCGCAAGGCCGCGATCCATGCCAAGATGACAACGGAGACCTGCGTGACCTGATGGTCTGGGGCAATGCTGGTCGTCTGAGAAGCCGCGCGGCGGAGGAGCCTGGCGCCTTAGCGCAGCCTCGATGTCAACGGCCAGCTTGGCGCGTCTCACGTGGAGTACCTCAACGGTCGGCTCGGGCGACAGCAGCACGCTTTCCAGCAATTCAAGAGCGCCGGCGGCGACGGGGTCTGGCGACTAAACGTCCTGCTGCGGCTTGGCGATTTTCGTGGCCGCCTTCCGGACCGCGGACCGGGCCGAGTCCGACGTCTTGCCGTCGGTGACGCACGGGATGTGGAAGGATTCGATTGGGTTGCCTGATGCGTCAACGACGGATGAGGAGACATGGCCAGCATTGAGGTCGACCCAGAGCGCGCCGCCGGAGAAGTCTGCTGCCGCGCCTCGATCTTGTCGTCGACGGAAACAGAGAAACTTCCGTCGTCTACCCTACGTTATGTGAGGCTGAAGAACGTTAGCGGCTGCCCGAGGCCTTCGCCTGTGGACTCTACGATGGACCTGCAGATCGAGTGGCACACGCCGAGTCCAATGGGGTTCGTGGTCGAGAAGGCTCAAGTCTCGAGCTCGATCTCGCACGACACTGTGTGCCATGGATTCCCCGGACCCGATTGCTGCATAGGTCCGGAAATCAAGCCTGCGCGTGCGGCCACACATCATGAACCGCAGCAAGCTCCGCGATAGCGCGCCGCAACCGAAGGTTCTCTCTTTCCAAAAGTTCGATCTTCTGCAAAGGCGATGGGGGCTGTCCTGAGCCTGTCTGCCGAAGAGGTTCATCGACCGAGGGTGAGCCTGTCATTCGCTCTTTCGTCTCTGCTGCCGGAGGTGCCATCTCCATGGGGGCCTGTTCTGGCAAATCGTCGGCAAGCATATAGCCGCGGCCTGGGATGGTTTTTATCAAGTCTCTGTGTCGTCCTAAAGCTTTCCGAAGCACGCCCATCTGGAACCTGAGATTACACTCTTCAACGAACGTGAACGGCCAGACTTTTTGTATGATCTGACTTTTATCGACAACCTGCCCCCGCGCCTCCAGAAGAACTGCGAGCAGGTCGAAAGCGCGGCTTCCGATCTCAACCTCTTTGTGGTCCAGGAGCAGCTGCCGTGCCGTAGTACACATTTGAAACGATCGGAATTGAATCACTGATCCGCTGATTTGCATGATGGGACCCCCCTGCGACCGTCGACCTCGACGGATGGAAAATTTCGCTCTACGCATCCCGATGCCGGGTCGCGCAGCTAGACACATGGCCACCATGTGTTGCCCAAAGCGGCCCGTTCAAAGACGCAGTTCCACTATGCCTGAGAACTGCAAGCGCCGCTGTTCCACGTTGTTCAAAAATGTTAAATATGGCTCTAGTGGACAGCGCCGCGCCTGCCCATTGCCGCAGCAAGGGTATGACCGTTGGAAAGTTTCGTAGAACACCCTCCGCGTTCCACGACGTCGGAAATCGGCGATCACGCAGTCCAGTTTGGGCCTTTTCGGTTCTTCCCTTTCAAAAGGCTCTTGATGGAAGATGGAAAGCCCGTGGCGATTGGCGGGCGTGCCCTCGATGTTCTATCAGTCCTTATTCGACGAGCTGGCACCATCGTGAGCAAACAGCAATTGCTGAGCGACGTGTGGCCCGGCGTCTTCGTGGCGGAGGGAACACTAAGGGTTCATGTCGCCGAACTGCGAAAAGCGCTAGGCGACGGAACTGGCGAGCGACGATTTATAATCAACGCTGCTGGCCGCGGGTATAGTTTCGTCGCCACATGCACGCATTTGGAAACAGATGAGCCTTTCAGCCTCGTCACTTCTCCTGAGCCTGCTTCCCCCGCTCGGCCGTCGCCCGTACCAACGCTCCTCACCAAGGTGTTCGGGCGCGACGACATGATCGCCCGCCTCGTTGCGAGGCTGCCCCTGGAGAGGTCCATCACAATCGTGGGCATTGGGGGCATCGGCAAAACCACGCTCGCTCTTTCAGTCCTGGAAGTCTTAAGTCCCCGCTACGCGGATGGCGTCTGTTTCGTCGACCTGGCTCCCGTCTCCGATCCCGCCCTTGTCCCCAGCGCCCTTGCAGCCGCTCTGCGACTGCCTGTCGGTTCAAATGAGCCGATACCCGCCCTGGTGAATGCGTTGAGCCAGCGAAGGATGCTAATACTGCTCGACAACTGTGAGCACGTGGTTGAGGTTGCCGCAACGCTCGCGGAGGCAATCGCAAGAGGAGCAGCAGGCGTACATATCCTGGCGACGAGCCGTATACCCCTTCGATCCCGAGGGGAGCGTATCCAACGGTTGACCCCACTGGAGACGCCCCCAGCCTCTCCGGTTCTCGGTCGCGATGAGGCGCTCCAATATTCCGCCGTGCAGCTTTTCGTCGATCGAGCCTCGGCGGCCGTCGACGAGTTCCAGGTTTCGGACGAGAATGCTTGGGCCATAGGTGAAATATGCCGCAAGTTGGACGGAATCGCACTGGCGATCGAAATGGCAGCCAGCCGCGTCGAGGCGTTCGGTGTGCTCGGCGTCGAGGCGCACCTGAACGATCGGTTCGCTTTACTCAAGCAAGGCCACCGCACTTCGATACCTCATCACCAGACGCTAAATGCGACATTCGATTGGAGTTGGCATCTCCTATCGGAGAGGTCGCGCAGGGTCTTTCGACGCCTCTCCACCCTCGCGGGCGAGTTTTCGATTGAAACCGCCGCGGCGATTGCGGCAAGCGAGAACCTGGGGGATGATGAAGTGTTGCACGAGATCGCTAACTTGGTCTCGGCCTCGCTCCTGTCCGCCAATGTTTCGAGAGATCAGGCCATATACCGTTTTCTCGATTCCACGCGTGCATACGCTCGTTCCAAGCTGTTGGAGAGCGGGGAATTGAATGATGTCTCCGGTCGCCACGCCGCGTACATTCTGGCTGTTCTGAAGCAGGCCGATGCCAAGTCCGACCCTTCGACAATCGAAAGTGCCCTGGATGGCGCGGGGCTACTTGACGATCTGCGTTTGGCTCTCGACTGGGCTTTTTCTCGGTCGGAGGCCCGACAATTGGGCATTCGACTGACGGTCGAAGGTGTGCGGATATGGACCCAACTCTCCTTGCACGAGGAGTGCCGTACTCGGGTTGAGGTTGCGATCAAAGCGATGGATGAAATTCCAGATCTTGATAGCGACTCCGCCATGAGACTATTCGCGGCATTGGGAACAGTTCTTGCGTATACCAGAAGCACGGAGGCAAGAAAGGCGTGGGAGAAAGTATTAGAAATTTCAGAGCAGATCCCGGATACCGATTACCAGCTCCGTGCGCTCAGGGGACTATGGACGGCATCATTCAGTGCGGGCCAGCTTAGTTCGGCCGTCCAGCTTAACAAACGGCATTTCAAGGTCACTAAGCTTTCGGGTAATCCCGAAGAGAAATTTCACTGCATCCGCATGAGGGGAATGTGCCGATTCTACGTAGGAAAATTTGAGCGCGCTAGCGTCGATCTTGAGCGCGCGCTGAGCGGATACCTGAGTTGCACGAAGCTGGACTTGAAGAACTTTCAGTTCGACCAGAGGGCGCTGCTCTGTGTCGGGCTCTCGAAAACCCTCTGGATCAGAGGTTTTCCAGACCAGGCAACGGCCATAGCTGATCGTGCCCTTACCTATGCGAGCGACTCCAAGCACGATTTGTCAGTAATCTATGCTCTTGCCTACGCTTCCTGCCGGATGGCGATATTGAATGGCGACATGGTCAAGGCAGCGGGCTATCTCGACGCACTCGTTCAGAAATCATTCCTATATCCCCTGAAACTTTGGGATATTATGGGCGAATGCTGGAGGGGAGTCTTGCTGGCCCGGCAGGGCAACGTCAGAGAAGCGACCCGTGTACTTTCGAAAGCCCTTGCAGATGTTCCGGAGGGGTCGTTCAGCCTTCACTACAGTCGGTTCATGGGAGAGTACGCTCTCGCACTGGGCCAAACTGGCGAAGCTGAAAAGGCCCTCGATGCGATCGACAAGGCGATCACGGTATCCGATCGCCTCGGCGAACGATGGTTTTTCGCCGAGCTGCTACGATTGAAAGGCGAAATTATCCTGATTGCTGGTCGACCGGGTGCCCTCATGTCGGCAGAGGTTCTTTTCCATGCCTCCATCGAGCTCGCTCGACGACAGGGCGCCCTCTCTTGGGAGCTTCGCGCAGCCACCAGTCTCTCGCAACTCCACTCCTCACAGGGGCGCACTGCCGAGGGCCGAGATATCCTCTACGCGGTGTATTCTCGCTTTAGCGAAGGCTTTCAAACGATCGATCTCATGAGAGCGATGAGCGTCCTGGAACTGTCGCTCAACAAAACACAGCTGAAAGTCTGACATTCTGCCCCAGAGCGTCAGGCCAACGCTCTCTGGGGTTCCTTCGACGCCACTCGACGTCTCCACAAAATGAATGGGATGGTCAGAAACCATACCGTGATGGAAGAGATTGCGGTGGGTAAGGTCGTAGGAGGGAGCCCGGAAGTGGCCCCCGCTACCATCACGCCTACCGCGATACCAATCGTACCATTGTGGACAGCGGTTTCGATCGCGACCGACGTCGCACTGCGGGCATCGAGACCTGCTATTCGGCTTGTCAGAAGTCCAATGCCCAGAAGAAGAGCATTCATTGCGATGAGATCTGGTGCGAGCGCCGCAAAATTTTCAACGAATAGGCTCCAGTTGGACACGAGCGCGGCTACCAGCACGAAGACAAACAGGAAAAGAGTTATACGACCCATCCACGCCTGGATTGCGCCAGCGCGTAGAGGCATCGCTTGTCTTACCGCCACACCAAGAAAGACAGGCACGGCCGTGAGTAGGAACATCTCAATGCTCAGGCTCGCTACCTTCACAGGCGGCGAATCTAAACCGATGAAGTGGTATACCGAAAGAGCTACTAGCGGCGGCAGGCTGACGATCGACACAAGACTGAATGTCGCCGTCAGCGTGACCGAAAGAGGCACGTTTCCCCTTCCTAGGTGCGATGCCACATTGGATATGGCGCCGCCGGGACATAGACCAACTATCATCATGCCAACGGCGAGTGTGGGGGGAAGATCAAACACGGTCGCGGCCAGGAACGCCACGAGGGGCGCCATGAGGATCTGATTGAAAGCGCCCGTCCAAAAGCCGCGCGGCTCGCGGAAAACGCGAGAGAAATCGGCTGGCGCAAGGCTGAGCCCAAGCGAGAACATTACTATGAGAAGGACAGCGGGGAGAACAATACTAAAGAGCATGACGCTGTTTTCCGAAGACGAGGTTCGAGCCGCTTTTAGTCTGTAGGAGGCAGTGCGACAGGCTATGCGGCGCGGACCGATCTGTCCAGCTTGTCATCACGCCGTCGCTCGCTATTGCCGCCACTTTCGATCCCGAATAGCCGCCCTGATCCTCGCAGCATCGATGTCTGCAGAAAGCTTGACACGCCGCGCGTCAAGATCTGCCATCGTGGGCGCAGACACCGCCGCCTCAACGAGCGTGGGTCCAGAGATGATCGGTGGATGTCTTTCTCGGGATGACGGGATTTGCTGCAACATCGGCTTCTCCAAGAGTTACGAGAAAGAGGCCCCCGCCGGGGAAGAACGGGGGCCTCTCAGGAGGTGATCGCGGCCTAAGCGAGGGGACGGCCTTGCGGTGGGGGCTGAGTTGAACCGCTGCGATCGCCTTGGGAGCTATGAATTCTTCAGTCTGCGTTCGGGACGACGAATTCGATCGTCTCCGAGGTGATTACCCGGTGTGTCGGATCCGCCAGCTCGATGAGGATCCGGTGTCGGCCGGGTTTCAATCCGACCACTATGAGCGTTTCGCCACTAGCGTCGACGAAATGCCATGGCAGGTCGTCGACCGTAATGTGCAGGTGACCGATCCTCGGCGAAACGTCGAGGGCGCCCTCTCCGAATACCGGGACGATACGGATGTTCTCCGCCCGGTACTGGATGAATACGCGGCCGTGTGACAGCGGCTCCGGCAGCGGGTCGTCGACGACAAGTCGCGGCTCCACCTCGTTTTCGATGGCAACAAGCGGCGATGGGCCTCTGACGTCTCGGGCAGTCATGAACTTCAGACTGGCTTCGCCCATGGCGGCCCCCGTTGTTGCCGGATACTTGGCCGCGATATCGTTCAACGACCTCTCTGTCTTGGCTATGAGATTGCGCTTGAGACCGCCCGCAGTCGAGCAAGATGCCGTGAGGTGCCGTTAGGAGGCGTTTGCCAGCGCGGTACGGATGGCCTGCAGCAGTTCGCTAGGGCTGACGGGCTTCAGAAAGACCTTCATGGCGCCCGAGCTTCGGGCGCGCTCGCCCACCGCAACGTCGGAATGCGCTGTGATCAGGATGGATGGAATGACGACGGACATTCCGGCAAGCCGATCCAGGAGATCGAGACCAGAGATGCCGCCGAGCTGGATATCCGTCACCAGGCAGGTCGCCGTCTGCAGTTCGTCGGAATCCAGGAACTCCTCTGCCGAAGCGAAAGACGCAGCATTTATGCCCGAGGCTCGAAGCAGGCCTCTCAAGGCGTCGCGGACGGGTTCGTCGTCTTCCACGCAGACCACCAGCGAAGTCTTCGTCATGGCGACCATAGGCTCAATCCTTTACGTGGCCGAAAGGCTCGTTCAATTCCAGCAAGTCGTAGTGGCGCACCAGCTCGGGCAGGGTCTGCACGTGCATTTTCTGCATCACGTTGCCGCGATGGAGCTTCACGGTTGCTTCGGTGATGCCGAGAGCAGCCGAAATCTGCTTGTTCTTCTGACCTTCGACAACGCGCGCCAGCACTTCCTGTTCCCGCTTCGTCAGGGACGCGAAGTCCGCACGCGCGCTGGTCGCAGCTTGCTGCTTCATGGTGGTCCGATTGTCGAGCTTCACCGCCTTGTTTACGGCATCGAGCAGATCCTGCTCGCGAACTGGCTTTGTCAGGAACTCCACCGCTCCGGCCTTCATCGCCCGCACGGCAATCGGAACGTCGGCGTGGCCGCTCATGAATATGACGGGTCTCTGAAAGCCAGTTGCCCTCACTTCTTCGAAGAACTCGATACCGCTCTGCCCGGGAAGCCGGACGTCGAGGATCATGCAGCCTACGCTCTCCAGCTTTCCCTTCGCCATGAAGTCAGCTGCGGAGGCGAAGGCCGTCACGTTGAACTTCATCGAGCGCAGCAGGCCAACCAGCGACTCCCGGACGCCGATGTCGTCCTCGATGACCACTATATGCGAAGGGCCTTCGTCGCGTGGCTTCTGGTTCATCTGCTTTCCCCTGCAAATGGTATCGAGAATTCGAACACGGCACCGCCGCCTGCGCGAGGCCGGGCGGCCAGTGTTCCGCTATGGGCGCTTATGATCGACTTGGAAATTGCCAGGCCCATTCCGGTGCCCTGCTGCTTGGTGGAGAAAAATGCTTCGAAAATCCGTTCCGACGCAATGGGATCGATCCCCTCGCCCGTGTCCTCGACCCGGACGACGACTGATCGCGACCCGTCGGTCTCCGCGGTGAGGTCGATCCGGCGCGCGCCGCCGTTGGCGCCGATGGCCTCGGCCGCATTCAGCAGGAGGTTGAGGAGCACCTGCTGCAGCTGCACCTTGTCACCGCGGATCACCGGGATGTCGGGAGCCACCGAGACCGACACGTCGATCTGGCGGATGCGAAATTCGCTCCGGAGCATCGTCAGCACATGGGAAACCACTTCCGCGATGTCGACCACATCCATCGATGGCCGCGAGTTCCGAGCCATGCTTCTGACGTTCAGCAGGACGTCGCCCGCTCGCTTTCCTTCTTCGACCAGACGCTCCGCGGCGAGCTTGGCTTCGGCAACGTCCGGAACGTCGCGATCGAGCCAGCTGAGACAGGTCGCGGCGTTCGTGACGATCGCCATCAGAGGCTGGTTCATCTCGTGGGCGATAGACACCGTCACCGCACCCATCGCCGTCAGCCTGTTCATCCTGACGATGTCCGCCTGCGCCTTCTGAAGAGCCTCCTCGCTCTTTACCCGCTCAGTGATGTCAATGATGGCGCCGAAAACCTCGGGATCTCCGTCCGAGTTCGTCTCCACGCGCGTTACGCAATGGACGTACCGGATCGAGCCGTCCGGCATCAGAAGTCTGTGCTCGATTTCCCAAGGCTGACAGTCTCGCAGGCCTTTCTCGAAAACCGAGGCGACGGTCTCCCTGTCGCTGGGGTGCATGCGTTCCCTGATTGCCTTTGAGGTCAGCGGAACGTCCGGATCGAAGCCGTAGATGTTGTACGTCTCGTCCGACCAGGTGACCTCCCCGGTCGATGGTTTTAGCCGATAGCTGCCGACGTGGCTGAGCTTCTGAGCTTCTGCCAGCGAAGCCTGTGCGCGCTGCGCTGCGGCCAGCGAGGTTTTGATCCTGTCCTCGGAAAGGCGCGTCTCGGTCACGTCGACGATGGTGCCGATGTAGGCTCTAGGCGATAGGACCTCGTCGAGGATCAGCCGTCCGCGGGCGTGAATATACTTCACGGTGCCATCCGGCAGCAGAAACCGATGTTCGACGTTCAGCTCTTCGCCCTGCAGTGCCCGCTGGTGGGCCTGCGCCACCATCTCCCTGTCGTCGGGATGGACGCGGGAACTGAGGGTTTCGAACGTGATCTCGCTTGTTTCGAGACCGACGATGCTGGCGCACTCCGGTGAGCACGTGAAGACGTCCGTCGTCATGTCCCACGACCAGCTTCCCGTCGCGATGATCCTCTGGGCGACGGCCATCACCAGCTGGCTCTGCGCCAGCTCGAACTCGACGCGCTTGAGGTCGTCGATATCGGTGTTGATCCCGTACCATCTGACGACGTTGCCGTCGCCATCCAGCAAGGGGACGGCTCGCAGCACGAACCAGCGCGCCTCGCCGTCGTGCCGGAGCATTCGAGCCTCGACGCCCCCTGGCTTTCCCGACGAGCACAGTTCTGACCAGACCTTCACGACCTTCTCGACGTCGTCGGGATGAAATGCAGAAACGAAGCCGAAGCCGAGTGCCGCCTCGCGGGTGAGCCCGGTGTACTCGAACCACTGCTTGTTGCCGTCCTCGAGCCCGCCGTCCGGCCCACCGATCCAGGCAAGGGCTGGTATCATGTCCCACCCAAGTCTGGGGTCGTCTGCCGCTTTGACCGCAGTGCTGGCGGGGGCAAGCTGGCCGTGGAAGTTGTTTGCGATTGCCGCGGCCGAGAATGCTGTAGCAAGCCACTCAAGGTCTTCGATCCGTGCAGGGGCTGCCCCGTTGGGCATTTCGAGATAGATGAGGCCATCGCCTGAATCAGGCAGAGCAACTGGCAGACAGACGATCGAGTGCCTGCTTCGGCCTCGCCCGGTCGAGATCACCTCGCGCACCGTCGCTTCGTCGATGTCGAATGCCGCGAGTTTTGCGCGAGAGAACGAGACCGAAGAAGTGTCTGCGGTCGCGACGACCAGGATTTCGTTGCCCTGTCTTACGATGAGGAAGCCGCGCCTTGCGCCGGACATCGCGACAGCAGCGCGCATGAAAGGGCCGACGTCGTGGGCGTCCGACTTGCGTGCTTCGACCGCTCTCGAACCCTCGTCCATCAGCGACAAAGCTCCATGCCTTGGTCGCCGGGCCACCCCGCCAATATACTGTACCGTGGGCCACCTGAATCAGGCATTTGGTATCCCGGCGTTTGCGGAGATCCTCGAAGCCCGAGGGTCGAGGATGCGTTTTGCGAACTGTCCGAAGACTGCGCCAAGGCCTCCCCAGACGATGAGCTGGAGAATTGCCGACTGCGCTCGGAATGTAAATAGAAGGCTGTCCGGGAAGTCGCTCGGTACTTCCGAAATATCCGGAAATGCGGACACCAGGATAAAGGCCATCGACCCGAACGCCAAAGCGCCGACTGGCACTGAAAACAAGCCGCCCTGGCTGCGCCGTATCCGATGTCCGATCCAGAAGGCGACCACCATGGAAGCGAGCGAGAGCAGGACCAGCAGAAAATAGAGTTCTGTGCGGCTGCCGATCGTTTCGGCACTTCCGACGCCGGGCGGGTTTGCCGGATACTTGAGCTGCGGCACGAGGACCAGCGACACGTAGCCTAGCGATGCCATCGTCCATACCGTCGAGCGCGGTCCCATACCAAGCCGCCCAAAGAGACAGCCTAGTCCGACTGCCAGAATGCCGCCGAGCGCGACGCTGTAGCTTGCGATACCGGTCAGGAGACCGAGATTGCGCTGAGTGCTGCGGCTCACGGTTTCCTCTTCCGCGTGGCTGTGATCGACCGCGCTCTGTTCTTCAAGAGCTATGGCCCGTTCGACGGTCGGCTCGGAAAAGACCCGCGCAAAGCCAAAGGATAAGAGGGCGACGATCAGGCCGGACAGCATTCCTGCGAGCAGAAGTTTCTGAAGCATCGTCGTACCCTCAGTGACAGGGGAAGCCAAGGAGATGGCGGCCGTCGTGCACGAACTCGTGGACGGAGTTGCCCCGGATGAGCGACGTCGCGCCCTGTTCTGCGCCGACGAAATAAAGCGTCATCAGCGAGATGAGCCCGACAAAGACGACCCACGGAAGAAGCTCGCCAGGGTTCAGTGGCACGGGAGGGGTGGGATGAGTGATGATGTGCGTCATGGGAATGCTCCTGGAAGGATTGTGACGCCACATCATGGGCGGGATCGCAGACGCCATCTTTCGTATTCGTGCGATCCTCGCTGAACGGCTGCATCGCCGTCATCGCACGAATACGAAAGATCAGAGATCGGCACGTTCGTACCCTTGGCGAGAATGCAGGAGGTAGCGATGAACCCCATTCCAAGACAAAGGCAGATAGAGGGCGTTGTGCCCGCGCCCGCCGATCTGCCCCGGCTCCACGTCGGGCAGCGCGTCCGTGTCGGCAACCTGACTCCGGTCGGCCATTACCGCGTGCCGACATATCTCCGCGGCAAGGAGGCGTTGATCGAGGCGATCATGTCCCCCAAGGCCGTCAACAACGAGGAGGAAGGGTTCGGTCGCAATGCCGGATCGCTGGGCGTCTACTACCGGATCGCCGTCCCCATGACCGAGATCTGGGGGGACTATGGTGGATCGCCCGGCGACAATCTCCGCATCGAAGTCTTCGAAACCTGGCTGGAGGAACTCGACGATGACCGCCCATGAAGATCACGACCACGACCACGATCATGGCACCGAGCACGAGCATCCGCATGCTCCGATCGAGACGACGGAGATGCCGGGCTACTACGACATCATGGAACAGGCCTTTCAGGAACTGATGATCGAGAAGGGGTTGATCGGCGCCGACGAGATCAGGCACCAGATCGAGGTGCTGGACTCCAGGAATCCGGCACTCGGCGCCAAGGTCGTTGCCCGCGCATGGACGGATCCGGACTTCAAGACGCGCCTGCTCGAAAACGGCCGCACCGCGTGCGAGGAACTCGGCATCACCTTCTACGATCTCACCGAACTGATCGTGCTGGAAAACACGCCGAGGGTCCACAACCTCATCGTCTGCACTCTCTGCTCCTGCTACCCGCGTCCGGTGCTTGGATTGCCGCCCGACTGGTACAAGGCGAAGCCGTATCGCGCCCGTGCGGTCCACGAACCTCGCAAAGTTCTTGCCGAGTTCGGGACGATCATCCCGGACGACGTCGAGGTCAGGGTGAGCGACTCCACTGCGATCCAGCGGTATCTCGTCCTGCCGATGCGCCCGTCCGGCACCGAAGAATATAGCGAAGAGCAACTCGCGGCGCTCGTAACCCGTGATGCCATGATCGGCGTGATCCCCGCAAGAACTCCGACCGAAGGAATGGCAGCATGACCGGAAGCGAACAACTCTTGCAACGCCTCCCGAACGACATCGGAGGGCTCGAAGCACCTAAGATCGAGCAGACCGACCATCAGCTTCTCCCATGGGAAAAGCGGTGTCACGCGCTCGCCGACGTGCTCGACTTCCACAAGATCATCAACACCGAGGAGAAGCGCCGCGGTGTCGAGGCCCTGGGATCGGAGATGGTCGGCAAGCTCACCTACTACGAGCGCTGGATCGCCACGTTCGCAAACATCGCGTTCCAGAAGCAGCTGATCACCCCGCACGAGCTGGCCGCCAAGATGGCCGAAGTGGAGGATCGATGGAGAGCTCACTCCTGAAGCTCGTTCCGCAGCGCGTTTCCCGCTGCTTCGTCGAGGACGACGCCAGCGCGCCGCTGGTCAGACGATCACTCGCCGAAGCCGTTGGCACGATGCTGCTGATGGTCGCCGTGTTAGGTGCCGGGATCGGCGGAAAAGCTGCGCCGATCTCATCAGCAATGGCAATCTCCGGCACGCTGATCGGACTGATCCTGGCGCTTGGCTCGGTTTCGGGCGGCCACTTCAATCCGGTCATCACCGTTCTCCAGTGGCGGGCCGGACAGCGCGGTCTCGAGTGCACGACCTGGTACGTGGCCGCGCAGATCCTCGGAGGCATTGCAGGCGCCGTGCTGGTCGATGCGATGTTCATGGTGCCGCCAGGTCCGCCGACGACCGAGCTTCCTAATGCTGCGGCGGTCGTGAGCGAGGCGCTCGCCACGTTCGGGCTAATGATGGTCGTATTCTGCAGCAGCCGCAGCGCCAGCAAGATAACCGGGCCGTTTGCGGTCGGACTCTGGCTCCTTGGCGCGATCATCGCCACACCGACCGGATCCATTGCCAACCCGGCTGTCGCCATCGGCCTGCTGATGTCGCCGTCGAGCGCATCGCTGAGCGCAGTGGCCCTCTTCGTGGCTGTGCAGTTTGCTGGCGGCACTCTCGCGGTGCAGTGTACCGATTTCCTCTACCCGCCCGCCGGGCGTTGATCGGCGCCCTGACCAGATGTCCACAAGGAGAATTTGATGTCGAAGACGAAGCTATTGGCCTCAACAGTTGTCCTGCTCGCGATCTCGGCGGCCGCCGCGAGCGGCCTGACGGGAGACGCCTCCCCGATCTACGGCGTTAAGGTCCCCGAAGGATACAGGGAGTGGCGGCTGATCACGGTTTCGCACGAAGCTGGCAAGAACAACGACATCAGGGCGGTTCTCGGCAACGACCTCGCGATCAAGGCATTCCGAGAGGGCATCAGGCCGTTTCCGGACGGCGCCATCATCGCCCGGCTCGCCTATGTCTATCAATCGTCTCCGGAGAACGACAAGGTCTTCCCGGCGCCGCAGTCCTTCGTCGCCGGGGATCCAACCAATGTTCAGTTCTCGGTAAAGGATTCGAAGAAATACGCGGACACTGGGGGCTGGGGTTACGGGCAATTCGAGAACGGCGTCGCCAATCCGAGCCAGCCGCTGATCAAGAGCTGCTTCGCCTGTCACGTGAAGCTCGATCCATCGACCGATTACGTATTCAGCCACTATTCGCCATGACGAAAGCTACTCGAGGTCCAAGCAATAGGAGTCCGCCGTGAGGACCAAATGCGTTATGACCCCGGCCGAGACCATGTCAGCGATCCGTGACATGTGGCAGTGCGGGCGGCTGGATGAAGCTGCAAGCCATTTCGCCGAGAATGGAGTCCTGCTGGTCGAGCCGGACAGGCAGGCAGTCGGCCGAGCGGCTATAGGTGACGGCTTCCGAGAACTCGCATGCCGCCTTCGCTTCCTCGTGGTCGATGACCGTGTCGTGATCCAGCGGGGCAATATCGCTCTTCACCATGCGAGATGGACTGCCCGATACATGATCGACGGCAATCCATCCACCGAGGAAGTCAGCGGAACGACGGCGGACGTGCTGACGCTTCAGTCTGACGGGCGCTGGCTCGCTGTGGTCAATAACCCATGGGGAGGCGACGTCCTTGAAGGCTAAATTTCATTTCCACATCCGCGTCGCGGAGGTCGTTGACCCGGACTACGAGGGGATCGAGATCGAGGCAAAGGACTGCATCGCGGAAGCAGTCGCCATCGCGCGGCGCATCGTTGCGGAGGCCATCCAGCTTGATGAAGGGGTTGGCGAGATGGTCTTCGAGATAACGGACTGCGAAGGACGACTCGTGGCGGAGCTTCCGTTCAGATGCTGTGCGCGGCTGCAGTGAAGGCATTGCCGTCGTCGATACGCCAAACTTGGCGTATTGCGCGAACTCGACGAGGTTCGTAGGCGGGCACTCCGATACGGAGGAGGCCCCATGATCGAGAGTCGAGACATCGCTCGCCAGTCAGCCCTGCTGACCGCTATCTGCAACGCGAGCCGCCTCAGGATCCTCTCGGTTCTCGTGGACGACGAAGTCACGGCAGGCAATCTCGCACGCGTGGTGGGTCTCAGCCAGTCGGCCACATCACAACACTTGACCAAGTTGAGGCTTCTGAAGCTTGTCAATGTACGTCGCGAGGCGCAAACCCTTTGGTATACGACTGATAATGTCGCCGTGATCAAGATCCTGGCTCTGCTCGAGGAGCTTGGCCGAGAGGGCCACCTCTTGCCGAAAGCGAAGGCGGCCTAGGCTGAAAAGGCCCGATCGAATTCCCATATGGAAGCCTGCAATCTAAAAGGACATCAGTCATGACATTGAACGGCAATCTGCTTGTAGCGGGGACGGAAGCCCGCGGCTCGAATGGCGAATTCCATGGCATCGAGGCCGCCACTGGGAAGCCGCTCGCAGTCTCGTTCGGTGGCGCGTCACGCGCAGATGTCGATGCCGCGGCGGCACAAGCCTGGGAAGCCTTTGCATCCTATCGCGAAACCGATCTTGGAAGCCGAGCTTCCTTCCTTGAGACGATCGCTGCGGAGATCGAGGCGATTGGTGACGAATTGATCGACCGCGCCATCTCGGAAACAGGACTTCCACGCGGAAGGCTGGACGGCGAGCGAAATCGCGCCACGGGCCAGCTTCGGCTGTTTGCCAAGGAAGTTCGCGCGGGCCGCTTCCAGGAATTGCGCTTCGATGAGGGTGATCTTTCGCGGAAGCCCGCTCCAAAACCTGATCTTCGGCTGCGCAATATCCCGGTTGGCCCGGTCGCAGTATTCGGTGCGTCGAACTTCCCGCTCGCTTTCTCGGTCGCTGGCGGGGATACTGCATCCGCCCTCGCCGCTGGCTGCCCGGTGGTCGTGAAGGCCCACTCGGCGCATCCGGGCACCTCAGAGCTGGTGGGGCGTGCCGTGCAGCGGGCTGTCGCGGCCTGCCGACTTCATCCCGGCACCTTCTCACTGCTTTTCGACACGGGCATCGAAGTGGGACAGCAGCTCGTCGCCGATCACCGGATTCGTGCCGTAGGCTTCACCGGATCGCGCCGCGGGGGAACAGCATTGATGGACATCGCGTCGAGGCGGCGGCAGCCGATCCCCGTGTATGCCGAGATGAGCAGCATCAATCCCGTTATCCTGTTCCCGAATGCGCTCAGCCAAAACGCCGATGCCATAGCGTCGGCTTTCGTTTCGTCGCTGATCCTCGGTGCCGGGCAGTTCTGCACGAACCCAGGTCTTCTCCTTGCCGTCGACGGTGCAGCACTCGACGCCTTCATAGCGAAGACCACTGAACTTCTTCCCGACGTCGCGGCCCAGACGATGCTGACCCCGTCGATCGCTCAAAATTTCTGCAAGGGAGTGGCTCAGCTCCGGGTGCATCCCGAAGTGCGCGCCATCGCGTCCGGAAAGTCTGGAAGCGAGTTCGAGGGGACGGCGGCGCTGTTCGAAACCACGGGGTCAGCCTTCCTGACGCATGAGGAGCTGCAGAACGAGGTGTTCGGTGCCGCGGGCCTGATCGTTCGCTGCAGGGACATGGGTGAACTCGATGCCGCCATCAACGAACTCGAAGGACAGCTGACGGTCGCGCTATTCGTCGACAAAAACGACGAGGCCGAGGCCCGCCGTCTCGTGCCGAAGCTGGAAATGCTCGCGGGCCGTTTGTTGGTAAACGGTTTCGGAACCGGGGTCGAAGTCTCTCCCGCGATGGTCCACGGTGGCCCCTACCCGGCCACTGCCGATGGCCGATCCACTTCGGTGGGCACGCTCGCGATCTACCGCTTCCTTCGACCTGTCTGCTATCAAGATTTTCCGGCCGGAATCTTGCCGACGGCACTTAGGGATCAGAAACTCTAGGGCACGCGATCCTTCGAACCTCCTGCACGTTTTGGCGCAGGAGGAGCACCCTGATGGATTCTGAGAAGTCACCCCGCCGCCGACTGCAAAGCCGAGGTGAAATCCTGGCAATCGTTCGTTCGGGTCGGGAACCATTGTCCTGCCATCAGTCCAAAAGCTTGCGTATCGCCATGATGCCCTTGGCGGTGTCCGACCACGACTGGCGCCAGATCAGCAGGCCGACGCCAAGCACAGTCGCCAGAACGAACGGGATCGGGCCAAGGAACCAGAAAGCCGCGGCCACGGTGAAGTAATACGACCTCACGCCAACGCTGAACGAGCGGAGTGCCGGATTGAGCACCATCGTCAGAGCGTCCGTCCATGCCGCTATGTCACGCTCCTCTTGCCGGGACGGACTGGCGCCTATAGCGGCTAGGCAATAGTTGAGCTGCCGCACGGCCCAGATGAAGTCTGACAGACCTCTCAAAAGCGTCGCAATGACCAATAGCACCTTGGTCTGGAACAGCCATGCGGGATCTTTGGCCGCGAACATCGCGATCAGGCCGTTGCCGTTTCCATAGTTCGGCTCCATGAACAGGGCGCCGCTCAAGCCCACGATGACAATCAGGTTCGCGGACCCGAAGAACGACGCCGAATTGATGGTGTGCCCAAGGATAGCTGCATCGCCGATGAAGTTGTTGTCGCGCGTCAGGGTTTCGCACATCCACGCAGATCGAACGCGAACCATGTCGACGGAAAGGCTGTCGTTCGGGCGCGGCCACCCCAGTGCCATCAATGGCTCGATCGAGATCCAGACAACGATGAAGAAAACGATCGACGCAATGTTCAGCGTGTCCATATGGCCCCCACCCAGACTTTTTCGCACCCTATCGCGGGCGGCGACGTCCTCCAAGGGCTGGCCCGCGCCGAAGCGATGTCGGCTAGGGCTGCTCGCGCATTCCCGGTGTCGCCTCTCGCTGATCGGCGTCGATCAGATCGGTGGCTACGATGAAAGCGTCGGTGTGCTCTCGAGCGGCTTCGCGCAGAGCTGCGAGGTTGGGCATGTCGTCACCCTCAAGGATGTCGAATTCGTGCAGGATCTCGCGCTCCGCCTGGAGCCAGTGGTCCTCGTGGCGGTTGTCAGGATTGCCTTCGCGTTCCCAAATCGAATATGCGCGCAATCTTATTCGGTCCGTGACATCGACGCCCCACAGCCGATTGGGGCCGCTTTTGGTCGATCGTCCCGAGCGACTGCCTTTAGTCGAAATGCGTGTGCCCTTGGCCATATTGGTTGCCTCCTTGCTAGTTTGGCAACGCGACGATACGGCAATCGAACCTAGCAGGATTTCCAAAAACGGCGATTATGAGTGGCCGAATTCTGTCGCCGTTCAGAGCTGTTTGCGTTGCGGATCAGATTTCAACTGAAACGTCGCTGCTTACTGCTTGAGCCTGTTGGAGAGTGGAGAGGCTTTTCAGGGAGAAGATGGCGAGCGAAACTCCGGGAGGACGGGTATCTCACCGCTGTCCCGGAGTCCTTGGGGCGCTCTCACGGCCGTCCGACAGGTTTCCCTATCGACCCGGTGGTCGTGATTTCATAGTCGAATTGCATATCGAGCCCGCTTTCCGAAATCAAGGACCGCGAACGAACTTCACGAGACCGCCGTCTTCATCCTGATCCAGAGCGTCTAAGACCTCCTTGCCCGACAGAGGGCATCACGGAGGATTCAAAGTGGATTCAAACAAGCTTCGTGTCAGTACGCCCGAGCTTACGGACGTGGCGGCTGGCTTGCGGGCTTTCGATGAGGACGCAATGCCCGGCGCACGCGATGGCAGCGTGCCCCAGAGTGAGATCTCAACGAAGTTCGCCCGCGAGCTTAGGGAGCCGCGCGCGCGGACATCCTCTGCTTCCCTATCGAAGAAGCGGTCGAAAGAGGCTATCATAGAAGCGAAGCGCCGCGGCGAAACTGTGCCTGTGGTGGCGCCGCCTGGAGCAAATTAGCGCAACCCGGCCGGGGGACGACTTGCTCCACCCAACGTGCGCATCGTTTACCTTTGCCGCGTAAGTTGCCTGACGCGGCGTCCGTGTCGCACATCAGCCCGCCGTTTGCGGAAATCGAGGCGATGTTCGGGAAAACGAGTGAGACGGTTTGGTGCGCATACGTCAGCAAGTATTAGCCAGGCTTTTCAGGAATCCTCTTGGCACCTCGCCTGTTGCGATTGAGTTAGACGGCGATCGCATCCAAGTTACCCGTAGGGGACAGCCTGTTTCGCTGCCCTTCGAGGATATCAAGGGTGCGCCCCTGCACCAAAGAACCTGGCTCGGAACGACGGTCAGGATACCGAGGCTGGACGGAAGCGAAATCGTGCTTCACGGCACCCCGAACGATGAGGCGGCCGCGTTCGTAGACGCAATCGCAGACCGATGGGCCGACTTCCACATCACCGCCCTCACCTCGGAGGGCGAGCGGATTGCGCGGATACTAGGTGTTGTCGAAAGCTTGACAAAGGCCGAGCGATATTCTGCAGCCTGTCTGATTGAACCCGCGCTAAGCGACTCAAAAGCCCTTCATAAAGCGGTTCTATCGAAACTCCATCCAGATGCGATCGGCGCAGAGGCGTACGGCTTGGTTGCGTCCGTCGAGCAGTTCATCGCGAACGCTAAGACGATGAGGTCGAGTTCGATCGATAAGTTCGTGGCCACCCAGCTCGAACAATGGAAAGATTTCTTCGATACCATCGAAAGCAAGCCGCTCACGCCGGAACAGCGCCTCGCTGTGGTGGTGGACGAAGACGGCACGCTCGTTCTGGCGGGCGCCGGATCCGGAAAGACAAGCGTGATCACGGCCAAGGCTGCCTATCTCGCGAAATCCGGTATACGCAAGCCGGAAGAGATCCTGCTCCTCGCTTTTGCCAAGAACGCTGCGGCCGAGATGTCGGAACGCGTCGAGGCGCGTTCAGGCGCTCCCGTCGCGGCGCAGACCTTCCACGCCCTTGCCTACGGCATTATCGGAACCGTCGAAGGCTCGAAGCCAGCGCTTGCCGAGCACACCACCGACGACAATGCGTTCCTAAATCTCATCAAGGACATTCTGAAGGAGCTCGTCCGCCGAAACCCGGATATCTCCAACGCGGTGATCAAGTGGTTCGCGCACTTCCTCGTAGAGCCGGGCAGCGAATGGGATTTCAAGACCAAGCACGAATTCTACTCCCACCTGGAGAAACAGGATCTTCGGACCCTCCAGGGCGAGAAGGTGAAAAGCTACGAAGAGCTTCAGATTGCGAACTGGCTCTACGAAAACGGCATCGAGTATGAGTACGAGCCGCTGTACGAGCACAAGGTATCGAACGAAGGGCGCCGCGACTACAGTCCCGACTTTCGATTGACCGAGAGCGGGGTCTACATCGAACACTTCGGCGTCCGCCGGCGGCAGCTGCCGGACGGCACGGACCACCTTACGACGGCACCATTCGTCGAGCGGGAGAAATACCTGGCCGGAATGGACTGGAAGCGACAAGTCCACGAAACTCATGGCACAACGCTGATAGAGACGTACAGCTACGAGCGCCAGGAAGGTAGGCTTCTGACCGCACTGGCGGAGAAGCTCGAACCACACATTACGTTGGCTCCGCGCGCAGCAGAAGACATCTTTGATCGCATCGTCGGTCTGAACCAGGTCGACACTTTCTCCCAGCTGCTCGGGACGTTCCTACGCAAGTTCAAGGGCGGCGGCTATACGCTCGAAGGCTGCGCCAAAAAGTCGAAGAAAATGAAGTTTGGGCGACGTGGGGACGCGTTCCTCTCGCTCTTCCAACCTGTCTTCGAGGAGTATCAATCGCGGCTTACTGGCCGGATCGACTTTGAGGACATGGTCTTGCGCGCCGCCGCCTACGTCGAGACAGGCAGCTATCGCAGCCCCTACCGCCACATCCTCGTCGACGAGTTTCAGGATATATCTCAAGGCCGCGCCAAGCTGGTCAGAGCGCTGAAGGCGCAGCACAGCGACTGCCGGATATTTGCCGTCGGCGATGACTGGCAGTCGATCTTCCGATTTGCCGGGTCCGACATTCATATAATGCGCAACTTCGGCCAGGTGTTTGGCGGCACCTTCGATGGAGAGAATGGTATCCATCGGACCGTAGATCTTGGACGCACCTTTAGGTCAGTAGATCAGATTGCCTTCGCCGCCAGGACTTTCGTTCTGAAGAACCCGGCACAGATCCAGAAGCAGATCGTGCCAGCAGGTACGGCTACGGAACCTGCACTTCGCATCTTGCTGACCAAGAAGGACGACAAGACGCAAAAGCTCCATGAGGCGCTGGCATCGCTGTCCGGTACGCCGGGAGTCTCCGACAGCCCGAGCGTTCTCATCCTCGGGCGATATCGATACCTCGAGCCGAACATGGCGGATCTTCGGCACCAACACCCGGGATTACGCATCTCATTCAAAACGATCCACGCCTCGAAAGGTCTCGAGGCCGATCATGTCATCCTCTTGAATGCCGACAGCGGCCGCGGAGGATTTCCGTCCGAAACTGTCGATGATCCGCTGCTCACCCTGGTGTCCCCGGAGGAAGAAGCTTTCGAGTATGCCGAGGAGCGGCGGGTTATGTACGTTGCCATGACGCGCGCCCGGCGAACGCTGACGATCCTCGCTTCGAATTCAAGACCGTCTTCCTTTATAACCGAGCTCCAAACGGAGCCCGGCTATGCACTGCTCCCGGCTACGGAGCACAAGCCCGAAGTTCACGAGTGCGGCGAATGCGGTGGTCGCCTGCTGTCTGTCGAAGGTAAGGACACGCGCACCTGGTATCGCTGCGAGCACGTTCGATACTGCAGCAACCTCCTCCCTGCCTGCCCCGCCTGCCAGGTCTCCCTTCCGCGGGCCGAGAAGGATTCGACTACGGCCGTCTGTGGATGCGGCGCAAGCTATCCCTCCTGCCCGGAATGCGAGGATGGCTGGCTCGTCGATCGTTCTGGCCGCTACGGCAAGTTCCTGGGCTGCGTGCGGTTCCCGGAATGCTCGGGCAAGGGTCCGAAGTCACCTCGCAACGCGCGCGCCGCCGAGGCTGGTGATGGGGTCGCAGCGCGACAGCCCTGACGATCACGCGGTCAAGCCTGATAGGGCCTCGGCAAATCGCTGTCGTACGACATCTCAGTTGCCGGGTCGGCAAGTTTCGGAGATCTCCCTCTCGATCTCGCGGCAAATCGGGCGGTATTCCTCAAGAAGTCACTGGTCGAGATCTGCAAGCACCTCCATTTGCTCGAGTGCGTCCGACGCATCGTCGTACGCCTCAAAGAGGCTGTCGATCGCGGGTTGCCGCAGATGCGCGAGCTTAATAGCTTCCCTCAGCTGTGGAAGCCTCAGCATCAGTTTGAGCATACCGCGTTTTTGCGAGACTCGGCCGACCATCTGCTCCACCCGTGACAGATCGCGAGAGAGCGTGCGCCCGTTCAGCGTGGAGCGGAAGCATGTTCGGCAACGGGAGAAGCGCCAGGATCGTACCGCCGGGCTTCTTTGGCCGAGCTGTCGTATTCTTTGATCAGCTCCTCAACGCCCCGGTCAGATGACTCCACTACATCGGCGAAGAATTCCTTTTCAGTTATTCTTCTCTCGGGATGATTCTGGCGAGGCGGAATGAGCAAGCAGACAGGCGACCACGGAGTCAGCGATTGGCCGATGATCACGGAAAATCATTGGTACACCTTTGCAATCACCAGCGCGATATTCACGGCGCTCGCGATCTTCATTGCTTTCGTATGGATTTTCGGTGACGGCTTCGACGGCGAGGCTGACGTGAGATCTGCCCAAGCCCTCGCTCCGTTCGGCGTAGCGCTGTTTGCGCTGGTAACGTTTTGCACGGCCGGATGGCGAGGTTCCATTAGCACCCGCCAAGCCAATCAGTCTGAGAACGAAGGCCGTGCGAAACTCCTCCAAGAAGGAGCAAAGCTCTTGGCTGATGCCGAAAAAGCGTCGCACGTTTCCGCAGGTATCGCTTCACTTGGGGTTCTCGTCGGTGGGCCGGACAAAGATTACGCCTTCCAAGCCATGAATTTGCTAGCGGACTTCGTGGAAGATCACATGAGACATGACCACACCAACCGCCATCGTCCTCAGATCTCAGGCGTAATGCGTACGGGTGTCCAGAACGGCTGCGATACGGGCCGCGAAATTTACTTCGACTGCACCAACTATAATGAAGATCAGAGCTACTACGATGATGACTATGACACTTATTGGCATTTTATCCCGGGTTTCGAACTGATCCGTTATAGGAGCGGCATCTTCGCCTATGACGTTCACTACGAGCTGGATTCGTTGACCAATGTTCAATTCAACGGCGTCGACATCAGAGGCTGGCGCCCCCTCAACCTTGATGGTCGCTTTCACCGATGCTCGTTCACGAACTGCACCATAGCTTCCGTGTCATCGCTTCTGGCCTTGAACAATAATCAGGACTTCGAGTACGCCTTCGACCAATGTGATTTTTCAGGATGTCAGATTCACATTCGCGACCTAGCCGGGAAGGACCTGAAGAAGCAGCGCAACTACTTCATTTCGGGAAACCCGCCCGTATTGGTGGGAAGCAACGAAGTCATCGACTGGTCGGAAGTGCTTTTCTGCGAGGAAAAGAAGCCTGACCGCTTTGCGCCTTTTTAGGCACGTCGAAGTTCGTCGACGTTGCCAGCATCTGATGCCGCATCGGGGTGGCACTTTCGCTTCAAGCCACTGCTACGAGCTGATGCTTCCTTCCGCAGCGGGGATGTCGAACTGCGGACCTTCTGACCCCAAGATCTCCGGTACACAGTTCGACACTGTCATGCACTCGGCAGCGCGCCTTTGTCCTTGGGGAGCACGACCGTGCCAGTCGCTTTCCGGCTGTCCGTAGACTTTATCGCTTTCGCGGCCTGCAAACCGGGTTGCCGATGATCGGTTTAACAGCGAGCACAAGCCAATTCAAGCTTCAAGTCTTGCTTCAAGCGGAGCAAATTCAATGGCTTATGAAAACTTTTTATGTAATAGCTTTAATTGTTGACAATGAATCCTTTGGAGCATTTCCTGGTGGAGGAGCCTCGAAGGATCCAACATTGAGTGAATTCCGCTGCTCCGGCAGGACTCGCCTAACCGAATTGATGTGGTGCAGATAAACCACGGGTTGGGCGTGCGGTTGCATCGACTCTAGCGCGAAGCTATGCCTTTTTTGAAACCTCAGAGAAGTAGCGCCATGCCAGAAATCATTCCTGCCCAAGGCCCCGTGACTGTTGTTGTCGCGCGTACAGTTGCACTAGCCCACGCAGCGGATCTTCCGCGTCCATTTTTGGCGGTCGTTCCGAATTTAGACAACTGGAACGACTACGGGCGTCGCTACTTCGCACACTATGTCATTGGAAGCGCCGAGGGTCCCGATGTCGATGACGGGCACTTTCGGCTAATGGTGGAAGGACAGGACACAACTGCAACAGCGCTCACCGACGCTCTTGGCGAGCAAGATGTTGTGCCCGTTGAAAACATCGGCGCGAGCTTTGTCTCACTATTTCCGGATGTCGACCAGTATGGGGAGTTGGTTGCCAAGCTAGGTTTCGGTGCCGCTGTCAGTGCGCTCCGGCTGCTTGGGGACGCAGTCGTCCTCAACATCGAGGAAACTGACGCACATCTCCTGCAGCTCATAAGAAGCGTTGATTTTCACCTTGGCGTGCTGCGAATGACCGGATCTTACGCGGCACTGCAACGCGGATCGCGATACTTCCGAGCGACACCACCGCCCCAGGTCGAAGACGCCGCCCAGTCGTTCAGCTTTTCGACGACGCTTCCAAGTGCTGACAACGAATACCTTGTCGAGTTCGATTTCGAGGAGGATCCAATCTTCCAAGATCGGGCTGCCGTGCTCATCGGAAAGAATGGAACTGGCAAGACCATGCTCCTTAACTCGATAATTGGTGGCCTGATCAACGACTGGGGAGACGAAGTTCCGCCCACGACATTCGATCCAGCCTTCCAAGCGACGCGGGTCCTAGTTTTTTCCTCGGTCGTCAATGATCCTTTCCCACGGCAGATCGGTGCATGGCGTGGGATTGACTACGAGTACTTTGCAATCGGTGCTGGTCAGGAGGAAGGCCGGACAAGCGGCACTCTCTCGGCAATTGCGAGTTGCCTGAGAGGTGACCACGGTGTCGACTTCGGAGACGAAGCAAATCACATTGGGCGAATGGACCTGATCAAGCTATCGTTGGGATCCCTCGGCCTATGGCGCGATTTGCACGTGCCATTGGTGACAGACAACCCGGAGGATTTGCCGCACGTAGTTTTCGTGCACGGGATGCGGCTGTTTCCTATACGACGCCCACTCAATGAGCAGAATTCACTTAAGCTTATCCAGCAATTTGACTGGACCCGGCCACCTGTTGTTCTCGACGCTGAGGGCGAGATCAGAAGACTGAGTAGCGGCGAGCTCTCAATGCTGCGACTGGCCGTGCAAATGGCGGCTGCGATCGAGCCAGGGTGTCTTCTTCTGTTTGATGAGCCTGAGAACCATCTCCACCCCAATTTTGTGTCTCAGGCTATGGAGCTACTCCATCAGATACTGTCGGCGACAAAATCCGTAGCGGTCATTGCAACGCATTCAGCCTATGTCGTCAGAGAGGTTCCTCGGCAGCGTGTACACATACTGACGTTGGAAAACCGGGAGATAACAATCGCCCCCCCTCGGCTCCAGACTTTCGGGGCTAGTATCGACACAATCTCCCAATTCGTTTTTGGCGATACAAACATCGACCATCGTTACCAGCGCACACTGGAACAATGGGCGCTGACCACGGGGCGCGCGATGGGCATCGACGAAGTCATTGCCCAACACGGCAGCGAGCTCAATCCGGAGAGCCTGTCGCTAATTGCATCGACCATCCAGGAAGCAGACGACGATTGAACGATGCAGTATATTGAGGTTCCGGCAACTGCTGCCGAAGACGACGCTGTCGTAGAAGCGATCTGCTTGCATCCCGACTGGTCGGATCATCAAGAAGAATGGCTGAACGCCTATGCAAGCTACCGCGCCTCCGGCGGTAATCCGTGGTCTGTCGAACCCGGAGATTTTGACGAGGATGTCAGAGAGAGGATGTACAAGCTCTACGACGGGAGGCGAAAAACAGCTGCGCTCAGTAAAATGAGAGATATGCAGCTGTCATCCTGCCCGATGTGCGGATCGTTGACGACTGGCTCGCTCGACCACCATTTACCGCGCGAAGAGTTCCAAGAGTTTTCGATCCTTCGCGTGAACCTGGTTCCAGCTTGCAGTCATTGCAACAGCTCATCAAAAGGCAACACATTCAAAGGAGACGAACCGGAGCGCTTCATACATCCCTACTACGACGCGTGGGCTGGCGAGCCTCTTTGGCAGGTTGAAATAAAGGCGCCATACCCGGCCGCGACTTTCGCCGCCTCTCCTGTTCCAGGACTCGATGAAGAGCGAACACGGCTGGTCGCGTTTCACTTGAAGCACGTACTCGGCAGGCAGTTTACCCGCTCAATGATCTCGCTATGGAGCACCTATCCGGAATCCTTGCTGGATGCCCTCAGCACTTACGATTTGGAATCCGTGATCAACGGGATAACGATTGACCGTAACCGAGCGATTAGAACTTACGGGAGAAATTCCTGGAACGCTGCGTTCTTTCGAGGGCTGCTGGCAAATGCGGACGCTATTGAACACGTCAGGATGAAAATCGCTTTAGTCCTCGCGAACCTGGCTTTTGGGGTAGCGGACTGACTGCGTTCGCCGCCGGCTTGGTTCCGCTCCTATTTCTCAGGAAGCGATCGCCAAGTAGGGTTCTGAGATCATCAGCGACGCCAGAAGCAGCTGCCTCAAGTAGCATGTCAACACTATCCTGAACGGGCGCTCCTCGCGAAATCCTGATTCCTCCGCCGTGCCCTTGCCGACCGTCTACGTACTGGATTACGGGAACCTTGTTGTCGCGTGCGTTCGCCCAGACGAATATAGCGCCAGCTAGGTCGTCCGAAGGATTCATGACAACGGCGAACGGCTCTATGCGCCACATCAATTCAAGAGTATGGCGCGCATCAACCGTCGTAAACACGGTCGCGCCTGCCTGGCCGAGAGCGAGTTCGATCCGTCGTGCAGTTGGAAGGTCGTCTTGCACAATTACGACCTCGCCTTCCAGGGTAGATGCTATCCGCATTTCGCAAGCCTTGAGTTGAATCCTTCAGAACATGCTCATCCGGATTCAAATCGGGAGCAAGAGCATGCAACACCCAGGATCCCACGCGCCTGCTAGGCCGCTCCGATCAATGGGCTGTCGATATCTTCTGTAAGCCAACCATCGCGGCGACGACGTCTTCGACGGGCCTCGCTCGGTAGATGATATATGGATCCTTGTAGTAGTGCTTGTCGTCCGCCGGGAACTGGTCGTCGTAGAGGATCGAAACGCATTTTTGATCCAACAGTTCGTTCGCGAACAAACGGATCCGCCGAAACTCGAGAGATCCGGGATAAATTATGACGACGTTGGGCAGGGCCTCGAGCTCCGCCTTCGCCAAGGACACCTCATCATGAGCCAACACCACCTCGGCACCAGCTGCAGCGAAACCTTCCACGACGCTCGATGCTGTGTCGCTCATGTCGATGATCATGACAGTCACCCCCGCGAGTGGTTTGTCAAACTCGATCATGCATTCTCCTGCAGGTATCCACGAGTTGCATCGGTAGTATCAAGCTATCGTTTCGAGGCAGTTACCCGTGTCTATGGGATTCGTGAAGTCGAGCGCTGGGTGGCAGTGTCTCGACCTCCCAACTGAAACTATGCCGCCTTCGCCTCCCCGGTGCGCTCGATGCGGATCGTCCCATGCGCCATGACGTCTGATGCCAGCGCCAGGATTCGGTCCCGCTCTTCTGTCATCATTGAAAGCGCACCTTGATACTGGTCGCGGAGGATTTGCATCGCTTCGTCTTCCAGTGCTTGCGGCAATGGGCGATCACCAACATCTCGCGCGGAAGCAACAAACATTGGTGTGGAACCGAACCCGTAAGCACCAACGAATTTCCGCGCCAATGCGGTCGAGAACTCAAGATCGCTTCCAAATGTACCGCCGGAGCCCAAGGATCGGTCGCCGAACACGGCCTGCTCGGCAGCCATTCCCGCCAAGCTTATCGCGATCCTATTGAGTAGCGATGTCTCGGTCGGAAGGTAGTCAGGCGTGAGATCGTAGACTGTCTGTCCGGTAGGAAGCTTGTCGTCATCAAGACTGAAGTCTCGTCTTATCTCGATCACCGCGCTGTTTGAATGCTTGAGAGCCAACGAGGCGACAGCGTGCCCGACCTCGTGAACAGCAAGGCGGAGCTGTTGCTCGGCTGTATACTGAATCCTGTCGGGAAGTTGATCTTCCAGATCTTTCAGCTCCAGATCGCGATTCCGATTTCTGGCAATTGTGAGTGCCTTCCGAACGAGCCGTTCGAGCTCCGCCCCCGATTTACCGGGTAGTTCCTCGGCGATAGCCAACAAGGACTCAAGTGGCAGGTCGCCTCCTGTATGGTGTCGCAGGATCTCCGCACGTGTAGCAGCGTCCGGAAGCGAGAATTTGAAATGGTCGTCGATCCTTCCAGCCCGCAAGATCGCGGGATCAATCCAATCTGGAAAGTTGGTCGCCGCAACAAAGATGACGCCCTCGTCCAAGCTCGAAACCAGTGCAAGGAAATCGTTGACGACAACCTGCCAATATTGGTCGTTGTTGCTTCCTGAGGGCCGGGCAATCCTCGTGCCTATCGCATCGAATTCGTCAACGAACAACACCGCGCCCTGCCCGTCGTTCACGCTGTCGAAAGTCTTGCGCATCGCCGCCAGCATGTCGTCCAGCGCGCCCGCTGCTTGCCAGCCGCCTACCGTAGCCGAGACAAAGCGCATTCCAAGCGCGTTTGCGAGCGCGGACGCAAACAGGGTTTTGCCAGTACCAGGTGGTCCCGACACCAGAACGCCTGCTCGCGCTAACTTCCAGTCAAGCTTTCGCTTGCGCCATCGCTCAATATTCGCCGCCAAATCCCTCGCCCATGGCATTACCTCGGGGAACCCAGGCAAATCGAAGAGGCTCGGTCCGACAGCCTCTACCCGGTCTACTTCATCAAGCTCATGAATCCTTGTCTCCGCGGAAATTGGCTTGAGCGTTGCCGCCAATATGAGGTTCTGCGGGCGCTGACTCAGGGATGACGCGAACTCTTGAGAGAAAGTGGGCTTCCGCCACAGCCGCCGTGCGGCGTTGATGTGCCCCGACGTCGGTGGCTCGACTTGAAGAACTGCAGTGGCCGCGAACCGGACATCGCGTGGGACGTCAGCGAGATTCTTGGCAACAAGGATGTCAAGGCCCCTAAGGTCATGGATCGAGATCGGCTTGTGAGCCGTGCCTTTGATCCTTGGGGGATTGGCCAGTCTTACACGCGTCTCCTTGTTGGCCCAGACTTCGGCCCACTCGTCGCGCTTCACTTCCATGATCTCGAAAGCGGCAGTTTCGTAGTCAGAAGTGTTGTATCCGGGAGGGACTAGGAAGACCAAGAAGCCGCGGATGCAGAAACGCAAGGGGCCGAGCGTCTTCGCTGCGCGCAGCAGGCCACAGCTCGCGAGGAATACGCCCGGATCCTTCGTGACTCTTTTGAAGCGACCGATCTTGTCTGCAATAAGCATGTCAGTGCCCCTTCCCTGCGCGCGAACCCAAGCGGTACCATCGGTTCATTGTTCGGCAGATTCCTAAGTCCTGATTCGCATAGAAGAGCTGGCTGGTGACGATCTCCTTGCCGTCGGTCAGCCGCGGATGGCCGGAGACAAGCCCGGTAAGCGCGTAGGCAGTTCCGATCGTAACGCGGTACCCCTCTAGCGTTGGAGCGTCTGCGACAGCACCCATGTCAAACGTGCCATCATTGACGCGACGGATATCGTCCAGCAGGCGTTCCGTGGCCTCGCTGTCTAGCCAATGAAATTCAGTCAAGCGATGTCCCTCAATGATCGATTCGGTTTCGACGCTTTTATATGCTGATGATCCGCATTTTGAATCTTATCTAGCGCATATAATTGCTGCGAATCAGCAATTGTCAACTATCGTTTGATTGAGGAAGGATTTGATGACACTCAATCCTTATGAGACCGCCTTCCCGCCTCTTGGTAGCTGCTCGCCTGATCCTCGGTCGGACCCAGATCGAGGTGAGCAACGATTCCGGGGTTAGCTCTCGGACGATCTACATGGCGGAAAATGGGACGGCGGGCATTGCGAGCGTTGAGAAGCTCGTGCGTCACTATGCGAAGAAGGGCGTGACTTTCACACCGCCAACTGATGGGGCGGGATGGGTCATCCACACTAAACACCTAACTCACCAGTATGACGACGAGCATCTCCGCGCGAGTAACTGAGCCAGCTCTCTATCTGAGAGGTAGATTAGAGCGAGATCACCGAGCCTGAGCGGAATACTTTGGCAACAAGCGACGTGGCTGTAGCCAGCCGCATTTGAACAAATAAACGATTCAGCACCAGCTTTGAGCGTTCGAACTATTACGATATCCAGTATGACTGGTTAAGGTTCACCAGCCAAAATTTGCGTTCAATGAACGAACCTGAATGAAAAAAATGACTGGTCGCGGCATAAAAAACAAAGACATACGCGCGGCTTCCCAGCAAACCTGAATGGAATTTTTTCGCAAAAGAATGCGTTTGAATTGATTGCATAAAAGGCTAAGGCCGATACGGAGCCGAATGACCAATTCCTCGCAGTTTACTTGGGACGACCTGCAGTTTTTTCTAGCGGTGGCCAGAACCGGTCAGCTGTCGACGGCGGCGCGGCAGTTGCGGACCAGCCATGCGACGGTGTCGCGGCGGATCGACCGGCTGGAATTTGCGCTGAAGGTCAAGCTCTTTGAGCGCAATCCGCGCGGCTATGTGCTGACGGCGATGGGAAACCGGTTTGTCGACACCGCCGAGAAGATGGAGCAGGAGACGGAGCGGCTGCGCGCCGATCTCGCCACCGGCGCGATGGCGCAGCGCGGCGTCGTGCGGCTCAGCGCACCGGAGGGGTTCGCGAACTTCTTCTTTGCGACGGTGCTGCCGCAATTTGCGGAGCGGCATCCGCATCTGTCGCTCGAGCTTGTCACGATCCAGCAGATCATGTCGCTGTCGCGCAAGGAGGCGGATATCAGCGTCGTGCTCGATGAACCGAAGGGCGGTCCCTACTATGCCGAGAAGCTGACCGACTATCATCTGCAGGTCTATGGATCGCGGGACTATCTTGCGGCCAGCGCGCCGGTCTTGAGCCGCGAGGATCTGCTGTCGCATCCCTTCATCAGCTATATCGAGGAGATGATCTTTGCTCCGGGCCTCGATTATCTCGGCGATGTCCATCCGCGCATCCGGCCGCAATTCCAGAGCTCCAGCATTTTCGCGCAGCTGACGGCGACGCGTAACGGGCTGGGGCTGTGCGTGCTGCCCTATTTCTTCGCCAGCCGCTATCCGGAGCTCGAGCGCGTGCTGCCCGAGGAGGTGGATCTGACCCGCAGCTACTGGATCACCTGCCATCAGGACCTGAAACAGGCGCCGCGCGTGCGCGCCGTGATCGACTTCCTGCGCGAGGCCGTGACCTGGCCGGATGCCCGGTTCATTCCGCCCTTTGCCGTGCAGCCCGGGCGCAAGAGCGGCTGATAGTTTGGCGTACCGGCGAGGCCGTCAGGCGGCTTGCCTGCTGCCCGACACAAGGCGCATGATGAGGCATCGTTCGAGTCTATTTGCCCCATGAATTCAGAACCGGATATTGCCATCATCGGAGCGGGTGCCGCGGGCGTCGGCGCAGCAAGAAGGCTTGCGACAAGCGGCCTCTCGGTTTCCGTCTTCGAAGCCCTGCCCCGCATCGGCGGCCGTGCCTGGACGTTGCAGACGCCTGTTGCAGCGCTCGATCTCGGCTGCGGCTGGCTGCATTCCGGCGACCGCAATCCCTGGACACGGATTGCCGAAGACGCCGGGATTTCAGTCGATCGCAAGCCAAGCGCCTGGCAGCGCCAGGATCGCGACCTCGGCTTTCCGCAGGCCGAACGTGAGGCTGCCCGCGCCGCCTTTGCCCGCTGGAGCGAGCGTGTCGCCGATGCGCCGCCGCCAAGCGACTGCGCCATCGACGCGGTGGAGCCCGGAGAACCCTGGCTCGCCTATCTGCAGGCGCTGAGCGGCTATATCAGCGGCGACGAGCTGGAGCGGATCTCCGCGAAAGACTATGCCGCCTATGACGATGCCTCGACGGAGTATAACTGGCGGGTCGAGACCGGCTATGGCGCGCTTGTCGCCGCGACCATGCCCGCTTCGGTGGAGCTGCATGTCGGCACACCGGTACAGTCGATTGCGCTCGATGGAAGCCGTGTGACGCTGCAGACAGCGCAGGGCGCCGTGAGGCCGAAGGCGGTCATCGTCGCAGTATCCACCAATGTGCTTGCGGACGGCTTTATTCGGATGCCTTCGCCGCTCGATCCGTGGCGCGAGGCAGCGGCCAGGCTGCCGCTCGGCAATAACGAGAAGCTCTATTTCGAGATAATTGGCGGCAACAGCTTCGAAGCCGAGAGCCATGTTCTCGGCAATCCGCACGATCCGAAGACCGGCACCTATTATATCCGCCCCTTCGGCAAGCCTGTGATCGAGGTCTTCCTCGGCGGAGCCGGAGCCCGTGCCGTCGCAACTGATCCGGACGGTGCGTTCCCGCATGCGTTGGATGAACTGGCGGCGGTCTTCGGCTCCGGTATCCGCAGCGAGCTGCGCCCGCTCGCCGCCTCGGATTGGACGAATACGCCCTCGATCCGCGGCGGCTACAGCCACGCCCTGCCCGGCCAGGCCGATGCCCGCCTCGAGCTGGCAAAGCCCTATGACGGCAGGGTATTTTTTGCCGGCGAAGCGACGCACCAGACGGATTTTTCGACGGCCCACGGCGCCTATCAAAGCGGGCTTCGCGCCGCCGAAGAGGCGCTGCGGGCACTCGGCCGGTAGAGCCGCCTACCCCCAATTGCAACCGGTAGAGCTTTGTGCCACGCTGGCTTTGCCGTTTCGGCAGTCGCAGAGGAAGGGGACCCTCGCATGCTTCTATTTCTTGCATTTTTGATTGGGATCATTGCCGGCCTTCGGGCCATGACTGCACCCGCCGCCGTTGCCTGGGGCGCGGCTCTCGGCTGGTTCGACGTATCGCAGACCCCGCTTGCCTTCATGGGCTACAAGTGGACGCCGTGGATCTTCACGGTGCTCGCCGCCGTCGAGCTGATCACCGACCAGCTGCCGACGACGCCGAGCCGCAAGGTGCCGATGCAGTTCGGCGCCCGCATCATCATGGGTGCGCTGACCGGCGCCACGATCGGGGCTTCCGGCGGTTCGCTCGTCGGCGGCCTGATTGCCGGTGTGGTCGGCGCGGTCGTTGGAACGCTTGGCGGCGCTGCCGTCCGCGGCAAGCTCGCGGCCATTTTCGGCAAGGATACGCCGGCGGCGCTGATCGAAGACGCGATCGCCATCGTCGGCGCCATCCTCATCATCTCGGCGGTCGCATGAAGACCTACGACGCCATCTTCGTCGGGGCCGGCCAGGCCGGCCCCTTCCTCGCTGCCCGCATGGCCGAGAAGGGCATGAAGGTGGCGCTGATCGAGCGCAAATATCTCGGCGGCACCTGCGTCAATGCCGGCTGCATGCCGACCAAGACGCTGGTCGCGAGTGCGCGCGCCGCGCATGTGGCACGCACCGGCAGCGACTATGGCGTCAAGATTTCGGGTCCGATCGGGATCGACATGAAGGTGGTGCGCAAGCGCGCCGAAACCGTGACGATGAACGCCCGCAACGGGCTGACCGGCTGGTTCTCCGGCATGAAGACCATGGAGGTGATCTATGGCCACGCGACATTCACCGGCGCCAGGACCGTCGAGGTCAATGGCGAGGTGCTGACTGCGCCGCAGATCTTCCTGAATGTCGGCGCCCGGCCGACCATTCCGGATTTTCCGGGCCTCGCCGATGTCGATTATCTGACAAGCACCTCGATCATCCAGCTCGATACCCTGCCCCGCCATCTCGTGGTGATCGGCGGCAGCTATATCGGCCTCGAATTCGCACAGATGTATCGCCGCTTCGGGGCCGAGGTGACTGTCATCGAGCGCGGCCCGAAACTCGCCTCACGCGAGGACGAGGATGTTTCCGATGCGATCGAGGAGATCATCGTCGCCGAAGGCATCGCCGTTCATACCGGCGCGGAGAATATCGCTTTCGCCAAGGAGGGTGACGGCATCGCCGTCTCGATTTCCGGCAAGCCGGATATCAAGGCCAGCCATGTGCTCGTCGCCACCGGCCGCACGCCGAATACCGGCGATCTCGGCCTCGACAAGGCGGGTATCGTGACCGACAAACGCGGCTTCATCACCGTCGACGACCGGCTGATGACCAATGTCGAGGGCATCTATGCGCTCGGCGACTGCAACGGCCACGGCGCCTTCACGCATACGTCCTATAACGACTTCGAGATCGCGGCCGCCAATCTGCTTGATGGCGGCGACCGAAAGGTTTCGAGCCGCATTCCGGCCTACGCGCTCTATATCGATCCGCCGCTCGGCCGCGCCGGGATGACGGAGAAGCAGGCGCGCTCTTCCGGCCGCAAGGTCGCCGTCTCGAAACGGCCGATGACCCGTGTCGGCCGCGCCAATGAACGCGGCGAGACCAAGGGCTTCATGAAGATCGTCGCGGATGCGGAAACCCAGGAAATCCTTGGCGCCGCCTTCCTCGGCATCGAGGGCGACGAGGCGATCCACGGGATCATCGACGCCATGAATGCCGGGACCACCTATCCGATCCTGCAATGGTCGGTGCCGATCCATCCGACGGTGTCGGAGCTCATTCCGACGATCATCGGCGATCTCAAGCCTGTTTGACCAAACAGGTCATCTGACGCCGTTTCCGGACTTGCATCCTTGCTGAAATTGGATTTATCTCGCGCTGTTCTCAGGGCGGGGTGCAATTCCCCACCGGCGGTATCGGGGAAACCCGGAGCCCGCGAGCGCTTCCGCAAATGGAAGGTCAGCAGATCCGGTGAGAGGCCGGAGCCGACGGTATAGTCCGGATGGAAGAGAGCATGCAGGCAGCACCTTTCCGCGCGAGAGGTGCGCAGTGCTGTTCGCCCAAGGGAGAATTGGGCCGCTTCGCGGCTCGACGCAACCGCCAGAAATGGCACCCTTGAAAGGCAGAGACATGACTATCGCAACCAAACCCCAGGGCATCAAGATCGCCGTCGTGCGCGCCCGCTGGCATGCCGGTATCGTCGACCAGTGTGTGAATTCCTTCGTTTCGACGTGGCAGGCCCAGGGCGGCAATGCCGCCGATGTCGAGATATTCGACGTTCCCGGCGCGCTCGAAATCCCGCTTCACGCACAGACGCTCGCCCGCACCGGCAGATATGCCGCGGTCCTCGGCTGCGCCTTCGTCGTCGATGGCGGCATCTACCGGCACGATTTCGTGGCCGGCACCGTTCTCGATGGCCTGATGCGTGTCCAGCTGGATACCAGCATCCCGGTTCTCTCGGCAGTGCTGACGCCGCATCACTTCCAGGAGAGCGAAGCCCATATCGAGTTCTTCATGAACCACTTCGTGATCAAGGGCCAGGAAGCGGCCAATGCCTGCCGGGCGATCCTCGAGGCACGCAGCAACCTGGCCGTCGCCGCACTCTGATCGGATGAAACAAGTGCGCGCCGGAAATCACACCGGCGCGTTGGCTCTTGAGCAGGGTCAGCCCGAAGCCGGGCGCGGGGTTTTCTCGCGGCCGGCAGCCGGAGCAGTGCTCGTCAGCGTCTGGCCGTGGAAGCGGCTCAACTGACCGGTGACGTCGGCGATCTCGCTTTCCGTCCGCGCCGCATCCCAGCCGAGAGCTGCGGCGGCAATATCGGCGATTTCTCTCAGCCCCTCGATCGTCAGCCGCCCCTCGATCGCCAGCGTCGTGCGGCGAAGCACGATATCGGCGAGGTGGACGACAAGCTCGTTTCTGGCGATCCAGTCAATCTCCCGGAAGCTGTGGCGTGGGGCGCCTGTCAGTCTCGTCTCGTCGGAATGAACCGAAGCGAATGTGAGGATCGGCGCAGCCGTCGTGCCGTAGCGGCCCAGCAATTCGTCGGCGCGTTCGATAGAAACGTTGCCCTTTGATGCCAGATCCTTGATCCAGTGTCCGCGTTTTTCACCATCGGCGGGAAAGCCCTTGCCGCCGCCGATCGCCAGATAGCGCGTGGATTCCCGACGATTGCGCTGCAGGCGGGAGAGAACGGTGTCGGCCACTTCTTCGGCGAAGCCGCGGAAGGTCGTCCATTTGCCGCCGACCAGCGAGACGATCGGGAACGGGCGGTTGCCTTCCGGCTCCTTCACCGGTGCGGAATGATCGCGGCTGATCAGGCCCGGTGCCGTCGCGTCGGAGGCGGGCAGCGGGCGGATGCCGCTATAGCTGTAAACGATCTGGTCGCGGTCGAAGCGCAGCGTCGGCAGCAGCGAGCGGACGCTTTCGAGGAAATAATCCGTCTCCGGCTCCTCGCAGAGGACATTGTCGGGGTCATCGGCCGGGATATCGGTCGAACCGACCAGTGCCAGCCCGAGATAGCTGTAGACGAGACAGATGCGGCCGTCGTCGGCCTCGAAATAGATCATGTGGCCGTTCAGGCTGCGAACGAGTTCAGGGTGATCGAGCAGGATGTGCGATCCCTTGGTGCCGCCGATCAGGTGTGACGGCGCCCCGAGTGCGGCGTTGACGTGATCGATCCAGGGGCCAGCCGCGTTGACCACAAGCTTCGGCTTGACGGCGAAGCTCGACCCGTCAGCCTGCCGGAATGTCAGCCGACCGCTTTCGACGGAGGTAAGCGTCGCGAAATTGGCGGCCAGGCTTTTCGGATTGGCATCGCAGCCATCCTTGACCAGCTCATAGACAAGCCGCTCCGGGCGGCTGATCTTGGCGTCGTAGTAGATGCCGCCGGCGACGATGGTTGGCGTTACATGCGGCATTTCCTTGCGCGCCTGCCGCTTGAGGATCAGCCGGTGCTTCGGCATGACGCGGTCGCGCGCGCCGAAGAAATCGTAGAGACCGAGGCCGATCTTGATCAGCACGGCCCCGCGGCTGCGCGGAGCCGTCTTCGAGCCGAAGAGCGTGCGCAAGGCCGCCCAGATGCCGCGCGTCCAGGAGAAGACCGGGATGAAGGTCGGCAGCGGCTCGACGCAATGCGGCGCGTTCTTGAGAAGGAGATTGCGCTCCAGCGTCGATTGCGCCACGAGGCCGAATTCGCCTGTCTCCAGATATTTCAGGCCGCCATGAATAAGGCGGGAAGGTGCGGCGCTGGTGCCCGAGCCGAAATCGCCCTTGTCGACGATCAGGCAGTTGATGCCCTGCGCCGAGAGATCGGAAAAGTCCGGCGCCATTGATGCCCGCCCCGATGATCAGGAGACGTCGATATCGCCCTCTCCAAGGTTCGAGAAGCGCTGCTGCATGTCGGCTGTCATGGTCGTATCCTAAATCGCCGGTGGGAGCGCCGGCATTCGCGGTCGAGGCCGGCGAGATCGACATGCTGTTCCAGATGCCGGGTGCAATGCCGTTGCGGCAGAACCAGCGTCGGTCGACGCGCGGCTCGGAAGACAGCGTCTCGTTGATCGAATAGGTCCCGGCGATGACGGCGACGACGCCCTGCCCGTATCCGCCAGCGCCCAACGCTGAGGCGGTGACATCATGCAATCCGGCGACGACGGGCGTGCATTCGGCAAGCCCGGTTCTCAGAGCCGCCTCGCGTGTCACCCGTCCGACGATCTGGTCGGAGCGGGACGCCGGTGGTAGGGCATGCACGAGCGCTTCGAGACCGAAGAGTTTCAGCGCGTCCTGGCTATAATCCTGCGTGCGCACATTGGTGAAGGAGGTGCTGGCCTCGGTGCGGTCGGTGCCGATAATGCCGGTGAGGCAGAAGCGCAGCCAGTCCTTGCAGCTTATGAAATGGCCGATTTGATGAAACCGCTCCGGCTCGTTTTCGCGAATCCAGGCGAGTAGCGCGGAGGGTGCCGAGACATGCGGGATCTGGCCGGTCAGCTCGATCGAGGCATCTCCCACCTCGCCTTCCCACCGATCGACGATCCCCCCTGCCCGGCTGTCGAGCGAGAGGATGGCGCGGCCGAGCGGCTTCTGGTCGTGATCGAGGAGATAGATACCATCGCCATGCGCCGTGGCGGAAATCGCCTGGATGTCGTTCGCCGGCCGGCCGCTCAGCGCAATCGCCTCGCGGATGGCATCGGCGGTCGCCGTCCAGAGCTCGTTCATATCGCGCTCGATATGGCGCGCCTTCGGCATGAACTGCGTGACGCGGCGCCTGCTGACTGCGAGCGGCGTGCCGTCGATATCGAAAATGACGGCCTTGGTGACCGTCAGGCCACTATCGATCCCGAGCAGACTCGGCATTCGCCCTTACCTCGTTTGTACAACGGGCAAGCCACCTTACGAGCGCCCCTGGGCACCCCGGGCAACCACCACGTTGATATCCTTGGACCGCATGCGGTCGATATGCACCGGGTTGGTCTTGTCGTCGACGATGACGACATCGAACTCGTCCAGTGCTGCGAAACTGTGAAGTGCCCGCCGTTCGAACTTGGTGTGATCGGCAAGCAGGATGCGTTTGACGGAACAGTCGAACATGGCGCGCTTGGTATCGACGGTCTCCGGCGATTGATGCAGCACCGTGCCGTCGCTGATCGCCGACATCGAAATGAAGGCAACGTCCGCGCGCAAGCCTTTGATTTCGCTGATTGTCATGCGGCCCATGAAGGCGTTGCACCAGTTGTAATATTGCCCGCCCAGCGCCAGCAGCGTCACGTCGTGCATGCCGGTCAGCGCATTCATCAGCGTCAGCGAATTGGTGATCGCGGTGACGGGAACCCTGGACGGCAGATGCGTTGCCATCTGCAGAACCGTCGTGGAATCGTCGAAGAAGATCGCCTGGCCGGGCTCGACGAACTGCATCGCCGCTTCGGCGATCAACTTCTTCTCGGTCGCCTGGCGGTTGGAGCGGTAGACGTCGCTGGATTCGATGAGATTGGTGGCGGCGGCCGTCACGATGCCGCGCGTCTTGCGAAACAGCCCGCGGCTGACGAGTTCATCGACATCGCGATGCGCCGTCATCAGGCTGATGCCGAAACGGTCGGTCAGGTCTTCAATCCGCATCGAGCCTTCACTCATCACGGCCTCTGCGATCATGCGGCGGCGCGCGATCTGGCGCGTCTGCCGGCTGTCGCTCGTAAGCTGCTCCAACAGATCTTCGCCCTGGCTGGTCTTCTGTGTCACGGGTCACCCCTGTCGCTGAATTCTGGATACCAGCTTCGTACAGTGATTGCCGTGCCAAGGCAAAATGGCGAAACGGAACGGGCGGCTCATGCCGCGGGCAACCGTTTCAGGCATGCAGGGAGCCGGGCGGGTGGATGCCGCCCGGCCTGGAGAGCGCCCTTGCGGGCGCCTCGACCGATTACTGCTCGAGAACGAACGGACCGGTGTACTTGTCGACATTGTCCTTGGTGATCAGCAGGCAATCGAAGAGCTGCTTTTCGCTCTTGGCGCCGGTGCTGCCGTTCTTGATGACGTTGTCGGCCTGCTTGACGGCTTCCTCAGAGAAGATCGCAACCGGCTGGAGGACGGTGTACTGCAGTTCGCCTGCCTTGATCGCGGCAACAGCATCCGGAGAACCGTCGAAGCCGCCGACCTTGATGTTGGCGAGCTTGCCGGCTTCCTTCAGCGCTGCGATCGCGCCGAGAGCCATTTCGTCGTTGCCGGAGATGACGCCGACGATGTCAGGATTTGCCTGCAGCATGGACTGCATCTTGTTGTGACCCTTGGTGCGGTCCCAATCGGCAACTTCCTTGGCAACCTTCTTCAGGTCCGGGTACTGCGACAGCACGGGTTCGTAACCGTTGGAGCGAGTTGCGGCGTTGTTGTCGGAGGGGGCGCCGAAGAGTTCGGCATAGTTGCCCTTGTCACCGACAGCTTCGACCCACTGCTGCGCACCGAGGGCGGCACCCTGGGCGTTGTTGGAAACGAGCTGCGCCTTCGCCAGGCCTTCCTGGTTGATTTCAGCGTTGACGAGGATGACCGGGATACCGGCGGCAACGGCCTTCTTCACCGCGCCAACGGAGCCGTCAGCGTTTGCCGGGTCGAGAATGATCGCGACCGACTTGTTGGTGATGGCCGTGTCGATCAGGTTGCTCTCGGTGTTGGTGTCACCCTTGTGGGCGCTGACCGAAGCCGTGTAGCCGAGCTTCTCAGCGGTTGCCTTGGCAACGTTGCCTTCCGTCAGCCAGTAGGGGTTGGACGGGTCGTTGACGATGATCGTCATCTGGCCTGCTGCCCAGGCGCTGCTGACGAGGATCGGTGCGACAGCCGCGGCGGCCAGAAGAATGCGCATGCCTTTCTTAAACATAGTCTCTCTCCCATTAGTGAGCTCAGTTGGTGCCGATGATCCGGCGGTGCTTTCCCCAATCGGCCTTTGCGCCAGAGGCCTGCCGTCGTGGATAAGTTCGGTTTCAGCCGTCAGGACGATTTGACCCGGCGGCCGTATTGGATGCTGTTCATCAGGACGGCGAGAACGATCACCGCGCCGGTAAAGACGGTCTGCCAGTATGCGGAGACTCCGATGATCACGAGGCCGTCAGACAGGAAGCCGATGACGAAGGCGCCGAGCATGGTGCCGCGCACCGTGCCGCGTCCGCCCGTCAGCGCCGCGCCGCCGATGACGACAGCTGCGATCGCCGTCAGTTCGTAGGTGGTGCCCGCCGTCGGACCGGCAGAGGTCAACTGCGAGGACAGCACAAGGCCGGCGATTGCGGCGCAGACGCCCGAAAGCACATAGACGATGATCTTCACACGCTTGACCGGAACGCCCGAAAGGTCGGCAGCGCGCTCGTTGCCGCCCGATGCATAGAGCCAGCGGCCGAAGGCGGTGCGGCTGAGCACGATACCGCAGACGATGGCGAGGACCGCGAGCACGATGACGCCGATCGGCACACCGCCGAGGCGGTTGAAGCCGAGCCAGTCGAAGCCGGTATTGCCGAGTTCGGGACGGCCACCGAGGTTGTTGTAGGTCAAGCCGTTGGTCATCAGCAGTGCGATGCCGCGAGCGACATAGAGGACGCCGAGCGAGGCGACGAAGGCCGGCACCTTGAGATACGCGACAAGCACGCCGTTGACCGCGCCGACCACGGCACCGAGCGCGCAGGTCAGCACCACGACGGCCCAGACCGGCGGGTAGAGAATGACGCCGAAATAGCTGAGCGTCACGCCCTGCATCAGGAAGCCTGCGATGCAGCCTGCAAGCCCCAGCGTCGAGCCGACCGAAAGGTCGATGCCGCCGTTGAGGATGACGAGCAGCATGCCGATCGCCAGGATCCCGAAGATCGCCACATGCGAGGCCATGATCAGGAAGTTGTTGAGGCTGAAATAGTAGGGCGACAGGAAGGAGAAGACCGCGATGATGACGATCAGCGCGAAGAACGCGCGTCCTTCCAGGATCAGGCGCACGATATTGGTGTTCCGCTTCTGCCCGTTCGAAACTGACTTCTTCTCGGTGACGTTTGTGACTGACATAATCAGTGCTCCATAATTCCGGGCTAGTGCGCGGCCATGGACTCGCCGGAGGCGGCCATGATCTTTTCCTTGGTGACGTCAGAGCCGAACTCTGCCGAAATGCGGCCGCGGTGCATGACGATGATGCGATGCGCGATGCTCAGGCATTCGTTGACTTCCGACGTCGAGTAGATGACCGCGAGGCCCTGCTTGGCGCGCTCGGCGAGCAGCTTGAAGACTTCGGCCTTGGCGCCGATATCGATGCCGCGGCTCGGTTCGTCGAGCAGGATGACCTTCGGTTCCGTCGCCAGCATCTTGCCGATGACGACCTTCTGCTGGTTGCCGCCTGAGAGCGAGCCGATCGCCGCCTCGCCGCCGTCGGTCTTGACGTGGACGCGGCGGATCGACTCGGTGACGAGATCGCGTTCGCGGCGGCCGGATGTGAAAAGGCCCTTGGTGAAGGCGCCGATGCTGGCAAGCGACAGATTGGAGCCGACGGTCATGGTCTGCACCAGGCCGTCACGCTGTCGGTCTTCGGGAACGAGGACGAGGCCGCTTTCGATGCGCCCGGCAATGCTGAGAGCACCGACATCCTGTCCTTCGAGCAGAACCCGGCCGCCGCTGGAGCGCAGCCGTCCGGCGACGCATTCCAGAAGCTCGGTGCGCCCTGCCCCCATCAGCCCGTAGATGCAGACGACCTCGCCGGCCCGCACTTTCAGCGACATGCGGTCGACGGCGTTATAGGCGGCGCCCGAGGGGCCGGGAACGGTCAGGCCTTCGATCGACAGCGCCACTTCGCCGAACTGGTGTCCTTCAGGCGGGTTGCCGAGATCGAAATTCTCGCCCACCATGTTGCGAACGATCCATTCGAGATCGATGTCCTTGCGCTCGGCATAGGCAGTCATCGTGCCGTCGCGCAGGACGACGGCGTGATTGGTGATCTGCAGCGCCTCTTCGAGGTGGTGCGAGATATAGACGATCGAGACGCCACGGCCCGTCAGGTCGTGAATGACCTTGAAGAGAACTTCGACTTCGGTGGCGCTCAGCGCCGAGGTCGGTTCGTCCATGATCAGGATGCGGGAATTGACCGAGAGTGCGCGGGCGATCTCGACGATCTGCTGCTGGCCGAGGCGAAGGTCCTCGACGCGCGTCAGCGGATCGATGTCCTCTTCGAGCTCTTCCATCAGCGCCCGGGTCTGGCGCTCTTCCTCGGCGAAATCGACGACACCGCCCTTGATGATCTCGCGGCCCATGAAGATGTTGTCGCGGACGCTGAGATTGGGCGCCAGGCTGAGTTCCTGGTGGATGATCGAGATGCCGCATTCGCGGGCATGGGTCGAGGATGCGAAGCTGATCGGCGAACCGTCGAGAACGATCTCGCCAGAGGTCGGCTGCACCACGCCCGAGAGGATCTTCATCAGCGTCGACTTGCCGGCGCCGTTCTCACCGAACAGCGTTGTCACCTGACCGCGATGAATATCGAAGTTCACACCCTTGAGCGCGTGAACATTGCCATAGGACTTGGCAATGTTGCGGGCGGCGAGCACGACCTCACCCTGGGTTCCGGGATTGCGCAGCGGCTGGCTCATTTGACCTCGACCTTCACCGGCGTGATCAGCCAGTTCTTCGGGTTGATGAGCTTGAACACGCCGACAACAGTCGCGGTTTTACCGTCCAGCTGATCCGGATCGAGACTGGAAAGCACGGTCTTCTTCATCTCGTTGTTGATGGCCGATCCGGCATCCTGATACTGGATCTGGTTGGTGAACTGGCCGAATTCGATCTCGCCGGTGGCATCGCGGAGGTCCGTGCCGTTGACCGCAGGACCGGTCTGGACACGGACCACCGTCTCGGGAGGCAATCCGTCGATCTTCATTTCATTGGTGTTCGACTTGCGGGCGCCGAAGGTGCCGGTCATGGTCACCGGAATGACCGGACCGGTGCTTGTCGCTGTGCCGTATTTCTCGCTCGCGGCCTTCTTGTCGGCGGCGATCGCGGTTGCCAGCTCGGCGGCTGCGACGGCGCGCTGCTCGACATTGGCCTGAATCTTCGGGAACTGCTCGGTGCCGAAAGTCTCAGGCGAAAAGGCCTGCTGCCGGACATCGTTTTCCGAGCCGATCTTCACGACCGTGGTGTCGAGCGCCATGGCGCCGATGACGACGACCGCGAATGCGGCGCTGACGATGAGCTTCAGATTGCCGCTGCCGGGCTTGGGGGCTGCATAATCGGGCTGTGTACTCATGTCGTGACGGCCTTTGTCCAGGAGATGGTGAAGCGGAGGGGCTGGGTGCGATTACGATCGGAGCCGTGCCGCGGCAGGACGGCGGGCCGGCTGAAGAACCGGTGTGCAGTCCGCGGCGACGCAGGGCGCGATGAAAATCAGCATTGAAAGCCTCCTCGACAGAGAGCCGGCGCTTGTCTCCTCCAACCGCCGGAACCTGAAATCTCCATCCGGAAGTGAACTTCCGTGATAGAACTGTGTTATTTATGCCGGAAACAATGTTATGAAATTTAACAGATGTCAACGGCCCTTTTATCAGTATATTCTTGCCTAATCAGACTCTCGCATGGCTTTTATCGCGCTGCATCGCAACAAATCGATGTGGCAGGCGCACAAAAAGCCCAAAGTCGTGACGTTCAGTAAATATCTGTATATAAATGAAAAATAAGAATTTTCATCAGCTGCATGCTGGCTGATTGTGCGCTCATCGAGACTTGGCCGGAGCCGACGCCCTAAATTCCTATGTCATCCATTTTATCTGAAAAATTTTTCATGACCAGAAAAATCTTGCTGGCAATGTGATATCTTTATGTTATGTTTTGCGATGAGGCCTATGGGAGGTTTCGGCAGATATTCGATCCGGCATGTGCGGAGGCCGCGGCTTGCCGCTGGCGGCATGCGGATCAAATGATGCGGCTGGGGGATTGTTCCCTCGTGAAAGGCCGATCGGGAGGACTTGAGATGGATTGGACGCGCGTATTGCCCGTCGCGGCGTTCGCAGCATTGGCGAGATAGTCTGCAATGACATCGACCCAGAACATCATCATCGGGATCGACGCCGGAACATCCGTGATCAAGGCGGTGGCGTTCGATCTCGCAGGCCGGCAGATCGCAACCGCTTCCGTGCGCAACAAATACGCGACCGGCGACGATGGCTCGGCGACGCAATCCCTCGCCCAGACCTGGACGGACTGCGCCAGCGCATTGCGCGGCCTCGGCGAAAAGGTCGCCGATCTCGCCGCGCGCACTGCCGCGGTCGCAGTGACCGGACAGGGCGACGGCACCTGGCTCGTCGGCAGCGGCAACGCGCCTGTCACCGACGCATGGTTGTGGCTCGATGCCCGCGCCGCCTCGACGGTCAACCGGCTCGCCGGCGGAGTAAACAACCGCGCCCGCTTCGAAGCGACCGGCACCGGCCTCAACACCTGCCAGCAGGGCGCTCAGCTCGCCCATATGGACAAGGTCGCGCCTGACTTGCTGGACCGGGCCGAGACCGCCTTGCACTGCAAGGACTGGCTCTATCTCAATCTCACCGGCATCCGCGCCACCGATCCCTCCGAGGCAAGCTTCACCTTCGGCAATTTCCGCACGCGCGAATATGACGGCGTCGTCATCGATGCGCTCGGCCTGGAGCGGCGCCGCAATCTTCTGCCGGAGATCATCGACGGCACCGAAGTCAGCCATCCCCTGACGGCGGAGGCCGCCAAGGCCTGCGGACTGCTTGCAGGAACGCCCGTTTGCCTCGGCTATGTCGACATGGTGATGACGGCGCTCGGCGCCGGCGTGCGCAGCAGCGGCCGAAATGCCGCCTGCTCAACGATCGGCTCCACCGGCGTCCACATGCGCGCCAAGGCGGTCGCCGACGTTCATCTCAACAGCGAAGGCACCGGCTATGTCATCGCCCTGCCGATCCCCGGCATCGTCACCCAGGTCCAGACCAACATGGGCTCGACGATCAATATCGACTGGATCCTGGAAATCGCCTCTTACCTGATGGCAGATGCCGGGAAGACGGTGTCGCATGCCGATCTTATCGCCCGGATCGACGGCTGGTTTGCCGAGAGCAAGCCGGGGTCGGTGCTCTACCACCCCTATATTTCGGAGGCAGGCGAGCGCGGGCCCTTCGTCAACGCCAATGCCCGGGCAGGCTTCACCGGCCTCTCAACCCGCCACGGCTTTCCGGATCTCGTCCGCTCCGTCGTCGAGGGCCTCGGCCTTGCGACCCGCGATTGCTACGCGGCGATGGGGGCGATGCCGGAAGAACTGCGCATCACCGGCGGGGCGACCCGCTCGCTCGGCCTGCGCCGCTCGCTATCTGCTGCCGTCAACGCGCCGATCCGCCAATCCCGGCGCGAAGAGACCGGTGCTGCCGGTGTGGCGATGATGGCTGCAGTCGCGGTCGGCGTCTATCCAACGATGGATGATTGCATTGCCGACTGGGTGACGCCGCTCCTCGGTGAGCCCGAAGTGCCTGATACCGCCGAAGCCGCGCGCTTCGATCGCCTTTTCTCCGCCTACACGGACGTGCGCCAGGCAATGGCGCCCGCCTGGGACAAGCTCGCCACTGTTGCGACGCCAGGCGCATAACTCAAGTTCTGATGCAGAAGCATCGAAGGAGCATGACATGACCGAACCGGAAACCCTCGACCTCTTCGTCATCGGCGGCGGCATCAATGGCGCGGGCATCGCCCGCGATGCGGCCGGCCGCGGGCTGAAGGTGGCGCTCTGCGAGAAGGACGACCTGGCGCAGGGCACGTCGTCGCGCTCCGGCAAGCTCGTGCATGGCGGCCTCCGCTATCTCGAATATTACGAATTCCGTCTGGTGCGCGAAGCGCTGATCGAGCGCGAAGTGCTGCTGAACGCTGCTCCGCATATCATCTGGCCGATGCGCTTCGTCCTGCCCCACAGCCCGCAGGATCGCCCCGCCTGGCTCGTTCGTCTCGGCCTCTTCCTCTACGACCACCTCGGCGGCCGCAAGAAACTGCCGGGCACGCGCACCCTCAATCTGCTGCGCGACCCAGAGGGCACGCCGATCCTCGATCAATATACCCGCGGCTTCGAATATTCCGATTGCTGGGTCGATGACGCCCGCCTCGTCGTGCTCAATGCGGTCAGCGCCGCCGAAAAGGGCGCACTCGTGCTGACCCGTTCGCCTGCCGTCTCGGCCCGGCGCGAAAACGGCGCCTGGACCATCACCACGAAGAACAGCACCAGCGGCGAGACGCGCACCTTCCGCGCCAAATGTCTCGTCAACTGCGCCGGCCCATGGGTCAGCGACATCATCAACCGCGTCGCCGGCTCCAACTCCTCGCGCAATGTCCGCCTCGTCAAGGGCAGTCACATCATCGTTCCGAAATTCTGGGCAGGCTCGAATGCCTATCTCGTGCAGAACCACGACAAGCGCGTCATCTTCATCAACCCCTATGAGGGCGACAAGGCGTTGATCGGCACGACCGACATCGCCTATGAGGGCCGGGCCGAGGATGTCTCCGCCGACGAGACCGAGATCGATTACCTGCTGAAGGCCGTGAACCGCTACTTCAAGGAGAAGCTCCGCCGTCAGGACGTGCTGCACAGCTTTTCCGGCGTGCGCCCGCTCTTCGATGATGGCAAGGGCAACCCGTCCGCCGTCACCCGCGACTATGTCTTCGATCTCGACGAGACGGGCGGTGCGCCGCTGCTCAACGTCTTCGGCGGCAAGATCACCACCTTCCGCGAGCTTGCCGAGCGCGGCCTGCATCGCCTCAAGCACATCTTCCCGGCTATGGGCGGCGACTGGACGCAGTCGGCGCCGCTCCCCGGCGGCGAAATCCCCAATGCCGACTACGAGACTTTCGCCAACAGCCTGCGCGATGCCTATCCCTGGATGCCGCGGAAGCTCGTGCATCACTTTGGCCGCCTCTATGGCGCCCGCACCAGGAACGTCGTCGCAGGCGCAATGGGTCTCGAAGGCCTTGGCCGTCATTTCGGCGGGCAGCTCTACGAGGCTGAGGCACGTTATCTCGTGGCCACCGAATGGGCGGAGACGGCCGAGGATATCCTCTATCGCCGCACCAAGCACTACCTTCACATGAGCGAAGCCGAACGCGCCGCCTTTGCCGACTGGTTCGCTTCCTCCCGCCTCGCTGCCGCCTGAGGGAGAAACCGATGCCGCTGACGCTTTCGCTGAACACCAATCCGCTGGTCAACCGTTTCGCCGACCCCGACGACCTGATCGATACGGTGGCGCGCGACCTGAAGATCCGCGACCTGCAGCTGACCCATGAGTTCATCAATCCGAGCTGGCCGGCGCCCGTCATCCGCCGCCTCACCCGCAGCATGAATTCGGCGCTGCGGCGCACCGGCGTTCGCGTCACCTCCGGCATGACCGGCCCCTACGGCCGCCTGAACCACTTCGGCCACCCGGACGCCGATGTGCGCCGCTACTATATCGACTGGTTCAAGACCTTCGCCGATATTACCGCCGATCTCGGCGGCGATTCTGTCGGCACGCAATTCGCGATCTTCACCTACCGGGACTTCGACGATGCCGCGAAGCGCGAGGAACTGATCAAGATCGCCATCGACTGCTGGGCCGAAGTGGCCGAGCATGGCCGCGCCGCCGGTCTTTCCTATGTGTTCTGGGAGCCGATGAGCATCGGCCGTGAATTCGGCGAGACGATCGCCGCCTGCCTGTCGCTGCAGGAGCGGCTGACGGCGGCCAATATGGCGATCCCGATGTGGATGATGGCCGATATCGACCACGGCGACGTCACCTCCGCCAACCCTGACGATTTCGATCCCTATGCCTGGGCGCGCGCCGTCCCCCCGGTATCGCCGATCATCCACATCAAGCAGAGCCTGATGGACAAGGGCGGCCACCGGCCGTTCACCGCCGAATTCAACGCCAAGGGCCGGATCCAGCCGGCACCGCTCTTAAAGGCTTTCGCCGAGGGCGGGGCTGTTAACAACGAAATCTGCCTCGAGCTTTCCTTCAAGGAGCGCGAGCCGAACGACCGCGAGGTGATCCCGCAGATCGCCGAGAGCGTCGCCTTCTGGGCGCCCTATATCGACACCGGCATCGACGACTTGAATATCTGAGGCGGAGATCCTTAAAAGGCTGGAGATATCGCAACGGAATCGTTGCAGGACTTATTTTGAAAGGGAGCGGCGATGACGGACGCCGATGATACGCTTGCGGTACGCGCTGCCTGGCTTCACTACGCCGGAGGCCTGACGCAATCCGATGTCGCCCGCCGTCTTGGCGTGCCCTCGGTCAAGGCGCACCGCCTGATTGCCCGCGCTGTCGCCGATGGTGTCGTCAAGGTGACGATCGACGGCGATATCGTCGAATGCGTCGAGCTCGAGTCCCGCCTTTCGGAGCGCTACGGCCTGCAATATTGCGAGGTCGCCCCCGATCTCGGCGAGGAAGGCCTGCCGCTTCGCGCCCTCGGCCATGCCGGCGCCGGCTACCTGAAGCGTGAGATCGAGCGCGGCGACAACAAGGTCATCGGCCTCGGCCACGGCCGCACGCTGTCGGCCGCCGTCCAGTATATGCCGCGCGTCGGCGCCAAGAACCTGCGCTTCGTCTCGCTGCTCGGCGGCCTGACGCGCAACTATGGCGCCAACCCCTACGACGTCATGCATCGCATCGCCGAGAAAACGGGAACGCAGGCCTATGTGATGCCCGTCCCGTTCTTCGCCAATACGGGAGACGACCGCGAGGTGCTGAAAGCTCAGCGCGCCGTCAAGGAGGTCTTCGACCTTGCCAACAACGCCGACCTGAAGCTCGTCGGCCTCGGCACGGTCGATGCCGATGCACAACTGGTGCTGTCGGGTATGGTCGAACCGAGCGAGATCGACGACATCGCGACTGCCGGCGGCGTCGGCGAAATCCTCGGGCATTTCTTCAATGCCGATGGTGACATGCTGGATACGGCGCTGACGGCGCGCACGCTCTCCGCCTCTTTCCCTAAAACGAAGAACGAGCGGCTCGTGGCGCTTGCCGGCGGCCAGTCGAAGGTTCCGGCCATCCGCGCCATCCTGAAAAGCCACCGCCTTTACGGCCTGATCACCGATGAACGCACGGCGCAGACACTGTTAAAATGATGTGATCGGCAACAAGAGTTGATCGCAAAATAACACGAATAATGTTGATTATCACGATGTATCCGTTATCTTAACATCAGGAGATGGGTGGAGACCGGAATGAAGCGCGAGGAACGGCAGCAGCTGATCGTCAATCTGCTCGTCGAGAACAAGACCGTCGATCTCGACGATCTTGCCGACCGCTTCATCGTCTCGAAGATGACGATCCATCGTGACCTCGACGATCTCGAGCAGGCGGGCGTGCTTCGAAAGGTGCGAGGCGGCGCGACGATCGACGCCGGAACGCAGTTCGAAAGCGACTTCCGCATCCGCGAGCGCCAGGGCCACGACGCCAAGGTTGCGATGGCGCAGCGCGCGCTGGAGCTCGTCGAGCCAGGCATGACCGTGATGGTCAATGACGGATCGATGGCAGCGGTGCTCGGCGAAATGCTGCTGCAGAAACGGCCGCTGACCGTGATCACCAACAACGCGGCGATCATGGAGCGGCTGAAGGCAGAAACGGGCATCACACTGATCGCGCTCGGCGGCATCTATTCGGCGAAGTTCAACGCCTATCTCGGCGTCGTCACCGAAGAGGCGCTGTCGAAGCTCAGGGCCGATATCGCCTTCATCTCGACGCCCGCCGTCAGCGGCAGGCGCGCCTATCACATGGACGACAACGCGGTCCGCACCAAGCGGGCGATGATGACGTCTTCGGCAAGGTCCTGCCTGCTGGTCAATCACCAGCGCATCGGCCACACGGCGCTGCATGTCATGGCCGATCTGGCCGATTTCGACGCCGTGATCACCGACAGCGCGCCAGACGCGGCTGTCATCGAGGAATTCGTACAGGCGGGCATCGCGCTCACCATCGCATCAGAACAGGACCCGACATGACCGAAAAACCGAGCTTCTGGGTTGGCACCAGCTGGAAGATGAACAAGACGCTCGCCGAGGCGCAGCAGTTTGCCCGCGGCCTGGAAGCTGCCGATGCCGCCCGCGATCCGCGCATCCAGCGCTTCGTCATTCCGCCCTTCACCGCCGTGCGCGAGGTCAAGGCGATGCTTGCCGAGACCTCCGTCAAGGTCGGCGCCCAGAACATGCATTGGGCCGATCAGGGTGCCTGGACCGGCGAAGTCTCGCCGGTGATGCTAAGGGATTGCAACCTCGATATCGTCGAACTCGGCCATTCCGAGCGCCGCGAGCATTTCGGCGAGACAGACGAGACCGTCGGCCTGAAGACCGAAGCCGCCGTCCGCCACGGCCTGATCCCGCTGATCTGCATCGGCGAAACCCTGGCTGACCGCGAAAGCGGCAAGGCCGCCGACATTCTCGCGACCCAGGTGCGCGGCGCGCTTTCGAAGCTCTCGAATGACCAGAAATCCGCAGAAATCCTGCTCGCCTACGAGCCCGTCTGGGCGATCGGCGAAAGCGGCATCCCTGCATCAGCCGACTATGCCGATGCCCGTCAGGCCGAGATCATCGCGGTCGCCGAAGAGGTCCTCGGCCGCAAGATCCCCTGCCTCTACGGCGGATCGGTCAACCCCGGAAACTGCGAAGAACTGATTTCGAGCCCGCATATCGACGGGCTCTTCATCGGCCGTTCGGCCTGGAATGTCGAAGGCTACCTCGACATTCTCGCAAAATGCGCCGCCAAACTCTAAGGAGAACGACAATGAAGCTTGCAATTGCAGGAGACAGCGCCGGCGAAGGTCTCGCCAAGGTTCTGGCCGATCATCTGAAGGACCGTTTCGAGGTGCACGAAGTATCGCGCACCAACGGCGGCGCCGACCCCTTCTACGCCAACCTCTCGGACCGCGTCGCATCGGGCGTTCTCGACGGCACCTACGACAAGGCGATCCTCGTCTGCGGCACCGGCATCGGCGTCTGCATCTCGGCCAACAAGGTACCGGGCATCCGCGCCGCACTCACCCACGACACCTACTCCGCTGAACGCGCAGCCCTCTCCAACAACGCCCAGATCATCACCATGGGCGCCCGCGTTATCGGTACGGAACTGGCGAAGTCGATTGCGGATGCGTTTCTGGCCCAGACGTTCGATGAGAACGGCCGGTCTGCCGGGAATGTGAAAGCGATGGACGAGCTGGACGCGAAGTATAACGCGCGGTGAGTTTTTGGGTGAGCGGGCAGGCTAAGGTTCTTGGCCTGATCCGATGGAACTGTTGTACCCGTAGCCCCTCACTCTACCCACCGGCGTGGCGCGAGCCGCACCCTCGTCTTCCCTTCTCCCCAGCGGGGAGAAGGTGCCCGAAGGGCGGATGAGGGGGCTCCGGGCGCAGTTCTTTCTTCATCCATGTGACAAGCACAGTAAGTGAGGAGATGTGGGCTTGGTGCATAAAGCGGCCGGAACGCCGTGTAGTGCATGGACGCCTGTACGGTCCCTACCCCAAACTCTCCGCGATCGTCGCAACAACCAGCGCCGCCGAAACCGCACCCGGGTCGGCATGCCCAAGCACCCGCTCTCCCAGTCGCGACGCTCTGCCCTTGGTCGCTAGCATCGACTTCGTCGCCTCCGCTCCGGCAGTCGCCGCATCCGCGGCAGCCTTGAGGCAAACAGCCAAAGTCGCCCCCTTCGCAAACTCCGCTTCCGCCGCATCTGCCGCAGGCCGCCAGGCGTCGACCATGGTTTTCTCGCCCGGCACCGCCTTGCCGCGGTCCTCGATGCCTTTGGCCATGGCGGCGAAGGCCTTGATCATGTCCTCGTCGCCGGCCGCCGTCTTGCCCTTCAGCACCGCTCCGGCGCGCATGAAGGCGGTCGCGTAGAGCGGGCCGGAGGAGGCGCCGACGGCGTTGAGGAAGGATTTGGCGGCGAGGTTGAAGATGGCGCCGAGATCGGCTTCGGCCTCGTTGGCGGCGAGGGCCGTCTTCACGGTGGAGAAGCCGAGTTCCATGGTGATGCCGTGGTCGGCATCGCCGATGACGCCGTCGAGTTCGCTGAGGCGGTCGCGGTTTTCGGCAATGGTCGCGGCGATCGCCGAGAACATGGCGCGCAGGTCCTGTGCGGTGATTTCAGCCATCAGCGGCCGCTCCGGAACATGGCGCAATCGCAGGGATGGTCGAGAAGGGTCTGCAGCTCGTCGTCGAGATGCATCAGCGTCACCGAGGCACCCATCATGTCGAGCGAGCTGCAATAGTTGCCGACCAGCGTCGAGTGGATCACCAGACCTTCGCCATCCAGCCGCTCCTTGACCCGGGCCATCATGATGTAGAGTTCCATCAGCGGCGTCGCGCCGAGGCCGTTGACCAGCACGGCAACGCGATCGCCACGCGCGGCATTCATTTCCGGCAGGATCTTGTCGAGCAGCTGGTCGGTAATCTCGTTGGCGCTCTTCAGCGGACCGCGCTCGACGCCGGGTTCGCCATGGATGCCCATGCCGATTTCCATTTCGTTGTCGCCGAGTTCGAAATTCGGCTTGCGCGTCTGCGGCAGTGAACAGGGGCCGAGCGCCACGCCCATGGTGAAGGTGCGGTCGTTGGCCTTGCGGGCCGCAGCCTCGCAGGCATCGATATCCATCATCCGGTCGGCGGCAGCACCGGCGATCTTGAAGACGAAGACATTGCCGGCAACGCCACGGCGATCCGCTCTCCGGTCGCGCGGAGCCGAGGCGACGTCGTCGGTCGTCAGGATGGTGCGGACTTCGATATCTTCCATCGCCGCCATTTCGGCCGCCATGTCGAAATTCATCACGTCGCCGGCATAGTTGCCGTACATGAAGAGCACGCCGGCACCGCCATTGACCGCCTTGGCGCATTCGAGGACCGGATCCGGCGGCGGCGAGGCGAAGACATTGCCGATCGCCGCGCCATCGGCGAGACCGCGGCCGACAAAGCCGACGAAGCTCGGCTCGTGGCCCGAGCCGCCGCCGATCACCAGGCCGACCTTGCCCTGGCGCGGGCCATCGACGGCAACGACCGAACGGGCCGTGCCTTCGACGCGCTTCAGGTGATTGGGATGGGCGGCGAGAATGCCCGCCAGCATTTCGTCAACGGCATCGGCGCCGTTGTTGATGATCTTCTTGACCGTCATCGATCCTCCTTCGATGCATGCCGCCGCCCCTCTTCCCAGGCGGCAAGCATGCCTATTTCGTGTAGAGCGCCCGCGAGCGTTCGAGATGTTTCAGCACCGCCGATTCTGCACCGTCGGCATCATGGGCCGCAAGCCGTTCGACGATCTCTTCGTGCTCGACCAGCGTGAATTTCTCCTTGCCGGTCCAGATCAGCATTTCCGTGTGATATTCGCGCAGCCATGCGAGCATCGCCTCGCTGACGGCGGCAAAGATCGGGTTGCCCGATATCTGCGCGATGCGGGTATGGAACTGCATGTCGGCGGAGATGAAATCCTCCGCATTTCCAAGCGATTCGCGCTGGCGCTCGATAATCCGCTTCAATTCGGCGATATCGGCCTCGGTCGCCCTCTGGGCGGCCTCTCGCGCCATGCCGCGCTCGAAGAAGATGCGGGCGCTCTTCAGGTTTTCAAGGCTGTCCGCCGATTGCGACAGCATGATCTTCGCCGTCAGATCGACCTGCTGGAAGATCGATTTCGCCGTCAGTTTCAGAACCTTGGCGCGCTCGCCGTGGGAAATGTTGACGAGCCCCATGCCTGCCAGCGACTGCATGGCTTCGCGGATCGCGGGCCGGCCGACGCCGAAACGCTCCATCAGCACGCGCTCCGAGGGCATCTCGTCGCCGGGCTTCAGTTCGCCCGAGGTGATCATGCGTTCGAGCCTGTCGAAAACCTCGTCGGAAAGCTTCCGGCGAACGATCTGCTCGATTGGTTGGGTCATCATGTCTCGCTGGCTCAAACTCCCCTCCCTTTAGCATTTTGCGCCGCCGCGACAAAGGCCGCGATGGGCTCATTTGCGCTCGGATCGAAACTTTCCGATTGCGCAAATTGGAATACTCATTATACCAGTTAATGAGTGACGCCAAGATGCCGGTCTTGGCCCGAGGAGCATTACCGACGTGAGCATGATCACCCTTACCTATCGCATCGAAACCCCTGGCAGCATCGAGGCCATGGCGGAGAAGATCGCCAGCGACCAGTCGACGGGCACCTTCGTTCCGGTTCCCGGCGAGACCGAGGAGCTGAAGGCGCGGGTTGCCGCCAGGGTGCTGGCGATTCGCCCGCTCGAGGATGCGAAGGCGCCGGGCTGGCCCGAGGTTGGCGACGGCCACGGTCCGCTTCGCCGCGCCGATGTCGATATCGCCTTCCCGCTCGATGCGATCGGCACCGATCTTTCGGCGCTGATGACGATCGCGATCGGCGGCGTCTATTCGATCAAGGGCATGACCGGCATCCGCATCGTCGATCTGAAGCTGCCCCCGGAATTCAAGGGCGCGCATCCCGGCCCGCAATTCGGCATTCCCGGCAGCCGCAGGCTGACCGGCGTCGAGGGACGCCCGATCATCGGCACCATCGTCAAGCCGGCGCTGGGTCTGCGTCCACACGAGACGGCAGAGCTCGTCGGCGAGCTGATCCAGTCGGGCGTCGATTTCATCAAGGACGACGAGAAGCTGATGAGCCCGGCCTATTCGCCGCTCAAGGATCGCGTCGAGGCGATCATGCCGCTGATCCTCGATCATGAGCAGAAGACCGGCAAGAAGGTGATGTATGCCTTCGGCATCTCGCATGCCGATCCAGACGAGATGATGCGCAATCACGACCTCGTGCTGAAGGCCGGCGGCAATTGCGCCGTGATCAATATCAATTCGATCGGCTTCGGCGGCATGAGCTTCCTGCGCAAGCGCTCCGGCCTGGTGCTGCATGCGCATCGCAACGGCTGGGATATCCTGACCCGCAACCCGGCAACCGGCATGGATTTCAGGGTTTACCAGCAGTTCTGGCGCCTGCTCGGCGTCGACCAGTTCCAGATCAACGGCATTCGCGTCAAATATTGGGAGCCGGACGAAAGCTTTGTCGCCTCCTTCAAGGCCGTCAGCACGCCGCTGTTCGATGCCGCCGATTGCCCGCTTCCCGTCGCCGGTTCCGGCCAGTGGGGCGGCCAGGCCCCGGAGACCTACCAGCGGACGGGCCGCACGACCGACCTTCTCTATCTCTGCGGCGGCGGCATCGTCAGCCATCCGGGCGGCCCGGCAGCCGGCGTGCGCGCCGTGCAGCAGGCATGGCAGGCGGCGGTCGCCGATATCCCGCTCGATGTCTATGCCAAGGACCACCCCGAACTCGCCGCATCGATTGCCAAATTCGCTGACGGCAACGGCGCGTGAGAGCCATGAGCAAACTGCTCCTCAGCTACTACGGCGACGATTTCACCGGCTCCACCGATGTCATGGAGGCCCTCGCCTCGAATGGCGTGAAGACGGCCCTGTTCCTGGGCATCCCGAGTGCCGAAACGCTCGCCAAATTCGCCGATTGCCAGGCGATCGGCATCGCCGGAACCAGCCGCAGCCAGACACCGCAATGGATGTCCGATAATCTCGGCCCTGCCTTTGCCTGGCTGAAGAGCCTCGACGCCGCGATCTGCCACTACAAGGTCTGCTCGACCTTCGATTCCAGCCCCGGAATCGGCAATATCGGCAAGGCGATCGAGATCGGCCGCGAGACTTTTGCGCAGGACTGTGTGCCCGTCATCGTCGGTGCGCCGCAGCTGAAGCGCTACACGGCCTTTGGGCATCTCTTCGCCGCCTATCAGGGCAAGACCTACCGCATCGACCGGCATCCGGTGATGAGCCGTCATCCGGTGACGCCGATGGCCGAGGCGGATCTGACGATCCATCTTGCCGCGCAGACCGATCTCTCGATCCGCCTTGCCGATCTGGCGATGACGGCCGGGGACGCAATAACAGGGATCGATGCGCTGCTTGCTGAGAAGCCCGGCATCCTGCTCGTCGATGTCGATGGACCGGTCTCGCAGGCGATTGCCGGAGAGCAGGTCTGGCGCCTGCGCGGCGATCGCGGCCTCTTCGTTGCGGGATCGTCGGGTATTCAATACGCCCTGCTCCATGCCTGGGAACGCGAAGGGCTGACATCGGGCAAGGTCGAATTCCCCCTGCCCGGTGCGGTGGAGCGTCTTGCCGTCGTCTCCGGCAGCGTCTCGCCGACGACGGAACGGCAGATCCGCAACGCGACGGAGAACGGCTTCGATGCCATTCCCGTCGACCCGCTGGCACTGGTCGGCGAAAGCGGCGATGCGGCGATCGAGAGTGCTGTCGCCTCTGGCCTGTCGGCGCTGAAATCCGGCCGTAGCGTCATCCTGCACACCGCCCTCGGCCCCTCGGCCGATCGCGGCACCGAGATCGACCGCATCCCCGAAGCACGCCATCGCCTGGGCATCCGCCTCGGCATCATCCTGCGCCGTCTCGTGGAGGCCGAGAAGCTGACGCGCGCCGTCATCGCCGGCGGCGATACGTCGAGCCATGCGCTGAGCGAACTACGCGTCGAGGCGCTGACGACGCTGCTGCCCTTGCCGCAGACGCCGGGCTCGCCACTCTGCACGGCGCACGGTTCCTATGCCCCGACCAACGGCCTGCAGATCGCCCTCAAGGGCGGCCAGGTCGGCTCGGACGGTTATTTCGCACAGATTCGCGATGGACGCAGGGCCTGACGGCCAGGGAAATATTGATATCAACTGCTATAGTGATTGACTCATCATACCAGTTGCGTTAGCTGATAGAAAAATCGAAAGGCGAGGAAACATGACTGCAATTGCCCTCTTCGGCGCTGGTGGCAAAATGGGCTACCGGCTCGCCAAAAATCTCAAAGGTTCCCGCTTCGATGTCCGCCATGTGGAGGTCAGCGACGCCGGCAAGGCACGCCTCAAGAACGATCTCGGTATCGATTGCGTCGGTGCCGATGAAGGTCTTGCCGGTGCCGAGGTCGTCATCCTCGCGGTTCCCGATACGGCGATCGGCAAGGTCGCAGCCGGTATCGTCGACAAGCTGAAGCCGGGCACGATGGTCGTCGCTCTCGACGCCGCCGCCCCCTTCGCCGGACATCTGCCGGAGCGCGCCGATCTCACCTATTTCGTCACCCATCCCTGCCATCCGCCGATCTTCAACGACGAGACGGACATGCAGGCGAAGAAGGACCACTTCGGCGGCCTGTTCGCCAAGCAGCACATCGTCTCGGCGCTGATGCAGGGGCCGGAAAGCGCCTATGCGCTCGGCGAAGAAATCGCCAAGGTCATCTGGGCGCCGGTCATGCGCTCGCACCGTGTCACCGTCGATCAGATGGCGATGCTGGAGCCGGGCCTTTCGGAAACCGTCTGCGCCTCGCTGCTCGTCGTCATGCGCCAGGCCATGGACGAATGCGTTGCCCGCGGCGTTCCGGCGGAAGCCGCCCGCGACTTCCTTCTCGGGCACATGAACGTGCTCGGCGCCGTCATCTTCAAGGAAGTCGACGGCGTGTTCTCGGATGCCTGCAACAAGGCGATCGAGTTCGGCATCCCCGCGCTGATGCGCGACGACTGGAAGAAGGTCTTCGAACCTCAGGAGATTGCCGAAAGCATCCGGCGCATCACCTGACAATGCTGCGGCAAGGCTCAGGTCTTGCCGCATCGCCGGCCCGGTGGGGAGTCCAAGAGACGGTCCGGCAATGGAATATCGCATGAATTCTGGTCGGGCCGGGGTGGTCCGACCCATGCGTCAAACTCGGGAGGAGAAACCATGACTTTTACACGTAGACTGACCCTTGCTGCCTTCGCCGGCGCCCTTTCGCTCGGCGTTGCCATGCCGGCATTTTCGGCAGACCTGATCGCCATCATCACGCCGGCCCATGACAACCCGTTCTTCAAGGCTGAAGCAGTCGGCGCCGAAGCCAAGGCCAAGGAACTCGGCTACGAAGCCCTCGTCATGACCCATGACGACGATGCCAACAAGCAGTCGGAAATGATCGACACGGCGATCGGCCGCGGCGCGAAGGCCATCATCCTCGACAACGCCGGTGCCGACGCCTCGGTTGCTGCCGTCAAGAAGGCCAAGGACGCCGGTATCCCGTCCTTCCTCATCGACCGCGAAATCAACGCCACCGGCGTTGCCGTCGCCCAGATCGTGTCAAACAACTACCAGGGCGCCCAGCTCGGCGCGCAGGAATTCGTCAAGCTGATGGGCGAGAAGGGCAACTATGTCGAGCTCGTCGGCAAGGAATCCGACACCAATGCCGGCATCCGCTCGCAGGGCTATCATGACGTAATCGACGACTATCCGGATCTGAAGTCGGTTGCCAAGCAGTCGGCCAACTGGAGCCAGACGGAAGCCTATGCCAAGATGGAAACCATCCTCCAGGCTAACCCCGACATCAAGGGCGTCATCTCCGGCAATGACACGATGGCCATGGGCGCGATCGCCGCTCTGCAGGCTGCCGGCCGCAAGGACGTGATCGTCGTCGGCTTCGACGGTTCGAACGACGTTCGCGACTCGATCAAGGCGGGCGGCATCAAGGCGACCGTTCTGCAGCCGGCATACGCTCAGGCACAGATGGCCGTCGAGCAGGCTGACGCCTACATCAAGAACAAGACGACGCCGAAGGAAGAAAAGCAGCTGATGGACTGCGTCCTCATCAACGCTGACAACGCTTCCAAGCTCGAAACCTTCGCTCTGGCGAAGTAATCGGCATAAAACAGCGGCAGAGGGTTCGGGAGACCGGGCCCTCTGCGGTCTATTTCACATCATTTCGAGGTTCACAGCATGTTGAGGATCAGGGGCGCCCTGATCGCCGCTCTCGTGGCGGCGGCTTTGCCTGGCTGCAAGATCATCAAGACGCCGACTGCCGAGGAAAAGGCGGCGGCGGCTGCAAAGGATGCATTCGATCCGAATGCTAAGGTCGAGGCGATCTGGCAGTCGCAGGCAGTGCCTTATTTCGAAAAGCGCGCCGGTGAACTGAAGGATGTCGTGGCGGCTGTCGCTGCCGGCGCCGATCAGGCCGGCGAGAAATACGGAAATCCGAAGAAGCAGGCGAGCTCGCCGTGGACCTATGCGGTGAAATTCACCGGCAAGGTCGTGGGGGCAGACACGCAATCCCGCGCAGCAACGCTTGATGTGGACGCCGATGGCGACGGCAAGGCGGATGCGAAGGTGCAGATCGGCCCGGCGCTGCGCGGCACTGCGCTGCGCGACACGCTGGACTTCGTCAATTTCAACGAATTCAAGAACCAGATCGAATGGGCCCAGTTCGGCAAGGCCTTCAACGAGAAGGCCAATACCGCCTTCCTCTCGGCCATTCCGCGTGACGGGATCACCGGCAAGACCGTAACCGTCGTCGGCGCTTTCCCGCTGCCATCCGGTAGCGACCTGCCGCTGGTCACCCCCTCGGAACTGACGGTGGCGCCATGACGGATGATGCCGCCAAGAACGATATCATCCTGCGCCTCGACGACGTCTCAAAGGTCTATTCGGGTATCGTTGCCGTCAAGCGCGCCAATCTCGAATTGCGCCGTGGCGCGGTCAACGTGCTTGTCGGTGAAAACGGCGCCGGCAAATCGACGCTGATGAAGATCATCGCCGGCGTCGAGCGCCCGACACTCGGCAAGATCATCCTTGATGGAGAACAGGTCTCGTTCGACAGCCCGGCCGACGCACAGGCGCATGGCATCGGCATGATCTTCCAGGAGCTGAACCTCTTCGCCAACATGACGGTTGCCGAAAACATCTTTGCGACCCGCGAGATCACCCGCGGCGTACTCGGCATCGATCACAAGGCGCAGGTCGAGAAGGCCAACGGCTTCCTGAAGCGCCTCGACGCCGGGATCGACGCCGAGACCATGGTCGAAGATCTGCCAATCGGCCAGCAGCAGCTGGTCGAGATCGCCAAGGCGATGTCGCTCGACGCCCGCATCCTGATCATGGACGAGCCGACCTCGGCGCTCTCTGCAGCCGAAGTCGAGATCCTCTTCAAGGTTATCGCCGAGCTGAAGGCGCAGGGCGTGGCAATCGTCTACATCTCCCACCGCCTCGAAGAGCTGATGCGGATCGGCGACTACATCACCGTTCTGCGCGACGGCCAGATCACCGGCCAGGCAATGGTGAAGGATATCGACACCCGCTGGATCGTCCGCTCAATGATCGGTTCGGATGCCAAGGATTTCGCCAAGGCCGACAATCACGCGCTCGGCGGCGAAATGTTCCGCGCCGAGGACATCTCTCTCCCCCGCCCGACCGGCGGGCTCGCCGTCGATCACGTTTCGCTCTCTGTGAAATCGGGCGAAATTCTCGGCATCTACGGCCTGATGGGCGCCGGACGCAGCGAATTCTTCGAATGCGTCATCGGCCGCCACATGCATTCTACCGGCAAGATTTTCATCGACGGCCGGGAGGTGCGCGCCCGCGACACGACCCGCCGCATCCGCCGCGGCCTGGCGCTGATCCCTGAGGATCGCCAGCGCGAGGGTCTCGTGCAGGTTCTTTCGATCGCCAGCAATCTGACCCTCGCCAGCCTCGGCCGCTTCGCCCGCTTCTTCCATATCAGCGCGGCCGCCGAGAAGAATGCCATCGCCGAGGCGATCAAGGATCTCTCGATCAAGGCGCCGAATCCGGATTTCGAGGTCACCTCGATGTCGGGCGGCAATCAGCAGAAGGTGGTCATCGGCAAGGCGCTGATGACCAATCCGAAAGTGCTGCTGATGGACGAACCGAGCCGCGGCATCGATGTCGGCGCCAAGGCCGACGTCTTCAGAACCATGCGGCGGCTGGCGGCCAACGGGCTCGCCATCCTGTTTTCGACTTCTGACCTCGAAGAGGTCATGGCGCTTTCCGATCGCATCGCCGTCTTGAGCAACGGCCGGCTGATCGCGGTCTTCGATCGTGGCGAAGCGACGGAAGACGCCATTATCGCGGCTTCGGCCAAGGGACACGGACACCAGGGGAAAATCGCGTCATGACGGCGGCAACAACGACACTCGCGCCAAAGGGCGCCAACGGCTCCGCACTTCTGACGCTGATGAAGCTCAGAACCTTCATCGCGCTCTTTGCCGTCATCATCTTCTTTGCGATCTTCGCGCCGAACTTCACCTCGACGGCGAACATGATCCTGATGTCGAAGCATGTGGCGCTGAACGCCTTTCTTGCCATGGGCATGACCTTCGTCATCATCACCGGCGGCATCGACCTTTCGGTCGGCTCGATCGTCGGCCTCTGCGGCATGGTCGCCGGTGGCCTGATCCTCTATGGCATCGAACTGCCGATCGGTTACACGATCTTCTTCAACCTTTTCGAAATAGTGCTGATCACGCTCGCTGTTGGCCTCATCATCGGCCTGATCAACGGCCTGCTGATCACCAAGCTCAATGTCGCGCCCTTCATCGCGACGCTCGGCACGCTCTATATCGCCCGCGGCCTGGCGCTGCTCTCCTCCGACGGCCAGACCTTCCCGAACCTCGTGGGACGTCCCGAATATGCGACCACGGGCTTCGACTTCTTCGGCGCCGGCCGTATTCTCGGCCTGCCGGTATCGATCTGGATCCTGATCGTGCTGGCGCTCGTGGCGTCCTATGTCGCGCGCTCCACGCCGATCGGCCGCCATATCTTCGCGGTCGGCGGCAATGAACGGGCGGCGCGCATGTCCGGGATCCGGGTCGATCTCGTGAAAATCTTCGTCTACATGTTCTCCGGCCTGTGTGCCGCGATCGTCGGGGTCGTCATCTCCTCCGAACTGATGGCAGCGCATCCGGCGACCGGCGAAAGCTTCGAACTGAACGCCATCGCGGCAGCCGTTCTCGGAGGCACCTCGATGTCGGGCGGGCGAGGCACGATCGGCGGCACGATCATCGGCGCCTTCGTCATCGGCATCCTGTCGGACGGACTGGTGATGATGGGCGTGTCGTCTTTCTGGCAGATGGTCATCAAGGGCCTCGTCATCATCATCGCCGTCGTCGTCGACCAGGCACAGCGCCGCCTGCAGCAGCGTGTTACCCTCATGCAGATGGCAAAGGCAGGTTGATATGACCGGATTGAAGGGTGCCCTGATCGGCTGCGGCTTTTTCGCAGTCAACCAGATGCATGCATGGCGCGATGTCGAGGGCGCCGCGATTGTGGCGATCTGCGACCGCGATCCGGCGCGGCTGAAGGCGGTCGGCGACCAGTTCGGCATAGAGCGCCGCTATTCCGATGCGGCCGAACTCTTCGCCGCCGGCGGCTTCGACTTCGTCGATATCGCGACGACGGTTCCGAGCCACCGGCCGCTGGTCGAGATGGCAGCAAGGCACAAGGTACCCGTCATCTGCCAGAAGCCCTTCGCGCTGTCGCTGGCGGACGCCAAGGCGATGGTGGCAGCGTGCCGCGAAGGCGGCATTCCGCTGATGGTGCACGAGAATTTCCGCTGGCAGACGCCGATCCAGGCGGTGCGCCGCCTTCTCGACAGCAAGGCGATCGGCACGCCCTTCTGGGGCCGCTTCTCCTTCCGCTCCGGCTATGACGTCTTCTCCGGTCAGCCCTATCTGGCCGAAGGCGAGCGCTTTATCATCGAGGATCTCGGCATCCATACGCTGGATATCGCCCGCTTCATCCTCGGCGACGTCAAGACGCTGACGGCGCGGACCAAGCGGGTCAATCCGAAGATCAAGGGCGAGGACGTCGCGACGATCCTGCTCGATCACGAGAGCGGCGCGACCTCGGTCGTAGACGTCAGCTACGCCACCAAGCTCGGCACCGAGAATTTCCCCGAAACCCTGATCGAGCTCGACGGCACGGATGGGACGATACGGCTTTCGGCGGGTTACCGGCTCGAGGTCTCAAATGCGAGCGGCACCATCGTTTCCGACGCCTCGCCGCAGCTGCTTTCCTGGGCCTCGCGCCCCTGGCACAACATTCAAGAAAGCGTCTACGCGATCCAGGATCATTGGGTCGAGCGGCTGAAGAACGGCGGCGAGCCCGCAACATCGGGAGCCGACAATCTCAAGACCTTCGCGCTTGTCGAGGCGGCCTATGAAAGTGCTGCGACCGGCAGGACCGTCGATGTGGAGGCCATGCTGAAATGACGACCGACGCCTTCGCCCTCTATGGCACGCATGAGGCCGAAGAGCGTCCCGTCACGCTGACGGCCGGGCGGCTCTCCGCCGACCTGGCACACGGCAACCTTCGCTCCATCCGCTATGACGGGATCGAGGTGCTCCGCGCGATCTCCTATCTGGTGCGCGACCGCGACTGGGGCACATACAGCCCACGGATCGAAGATCTCGCGGTCAAGCAGGATGCCGGTAGCTTCTCGATCGGCTACACCGCCCATTGCGATGGCGCCGATGTCAGCAGGCTGGCGATTGCCGTGCGGATCGACGCAAGCGAGAGCGAGCTGACCTTTGCCGCCGAGGCCCTGACGCCAACCGGCTTCGAAACCAACCGCTGCGGCTTCTGCATCCTGCATCCGATCGTCGGCATCGCCGGCACGCCGGCAAGTGTCGAGCATGTCGACGGCCGCATCGTCGAGACCCACTTCCCCGATCAGATCGACCCCTGGCAGCCCTTCATGGACATGCGGGCGATCAGCCATAGCGTCATACCGGGCGTCAGCGCCAAGTGTCTGATGGAAGGCGACACGTTCGAGATGGAAGACCAGCGCAACTGGTCCGACGCCTCCTACAAGACCTATGTTCGCCCGCTCGCCTTGCCCTGGCCCTATCAGGTCCCTGCCAACGAGCGGCAGACCCAGCGGATTGTCCTTTCCATTGCCGACAGCAGGCCGCGTGCCGCATCACCGGCGACCGAAGCGAAGCCGGTGACCATTGCCAAGGGCGAAAAGACCGGCGTGATGCCCTCGATCGGGCTGATCGTGACACCCGGAGAAGCCAAGGCGACACTCGCGGCCGCCGCGCGCCTCGCCGAAATCGGCCCGCAGGAACTGCTATTTCATTTTGATCCGCTCGCGGGCCACGGCCCCGCAGCCTTCGCCGATTTTGCAGCGCTGGCAAAGATCCATCGCGGCAGCACGACGCTGGAAATCGCTTTGCCCTGCAAGGCGTCACCGGCAGAGGAAGCCGCCGCGATTGCGGCTGAGATGGCGGCGGCCGGTTTCTCCCCCGATGCCGTCGTCGTCTCGCCCGCCGTCGATCGCCAATCGACGCCGCCCGGCAGCACGTGGCCGGAATGCCCGCCGCTGGAAGAGGTCTATACCGCAGCACTTTCCGCCTTCCCGAATGCCCGGCTCGGCGGCGGCATGCTCAGCTATTTCACCGAGCTGAACCGCAAGCGCGTCCCGGCCGAAAATCTCGATTTCGTCACCCATTGTACCAACCCGATCGTCCATGCGGCCGATGATCTGAGCGTCATGCAGACGCTGGAAGCGCTGCCCTTCATCACCCGCTCGGTACGGGCGATCTATGGCGACAAGCCCTATCGCATCGGCCCTTCGACGATTCCCATGCGCCAGAACCCCTATGGCAGCCGGACGATGGACAATCCCGGCGGCAAGCGCATCCCGATGGCCAATACCGATCCGCGCCACAACGGCCGTTTTGCCGAAGCCTTTGCGCTCGCCTATGCGGCGCAGGTGATTGATGCGGATCTCGAATGCCTGACGCTTTCGGCGCTGACAGGACCATTCGGCCTGATCGCCGGCGAGAACGAGCCTTCGGAACCCGGCGCCGTTCGTCCGCTGTTTCACACTGTCAAGGCGCTTGCCGGCATGGCCGGGCTTCGCTGGCATGAATGCCGGTCATTAGCACCGTCGCAGGTTCTCGCGTTCATCGTCGAGAAACCGGCGGGCAACGCGCTTTGCCTGGTAAACATCACGCCGCAGGATTTGAGCGTCGATATCTCCGCGACCGTCGCCGAAGGTGTCGCTGTTGTGCTGGTGCCTTATGGCACCGCAATCGTGGAATTTCCGGCGAACGGCTGAGCCATCCGCCGGCTTCACGTTCAGCCGAGAACGATCTGCAGCTTCACATCGTCAGGACGCGCCTCGACGGCGCGGTCGAAGGCCTTGATCGAATCTTCGAAGGTGAAGGTTTCCGAGATCAGCGGCTTCAGGTCGACCCGGCCGGAACCAAGCAGTGCGATCGAACGCTCATATTGATGCGCGTAGCGGAAGACCGTCTCGATGCGAATTTCCTTGGTCGAGGCGGTCGAAATGTCGAAACCCACCGGATTGACCGGCAGGCCGACAGCGACGATGACGCCGCCCGGGCGTGGCAAGTCCATGATCGTTTCCCAGGCCTTCGGCGAGCCGGAGCATTCAAAGATCACATCGGCGCCCCAGCCATCGGTCAGCCGGGCCACTTCCTGTGCCAGGTTCTTCTCGCGGATATTGACCGGGATGACGCCCTGATACTGCGCGGCGATATCGAGTTTCGGCTGCGCGAGATCGGCGACGATGGCGCGCGAGCAACCGCCAGCAAGTGCCGCAATCGCCACCATCGTGCCGATCGGACCGGCACCGAGGACGACGGCCGTGTCGCCCGGCGCAATCTTCGCCTTCGAGGCCGCCTGCATGCCGACGGCGAAAGGCTCGACCATTGCGCCTTCGGCGAAGCTGACATTGTCAGGGAGCTTGAACGTATAGTTCGCGGGATGAACGACTTCGGGCGTCAGCACGCCATGAACCGGTGGCGTCGCCCAGAAGGTCACGGCCGGGTCGACATTATACATGCCGAGGCGGCTTGCCTTGGAGTTCGGATCGGGAATGCCGGGCTCCATGCAGACGCGGTCGCCGACCTTCAGATGCGTGACGCCTTCGCCAACCTCGATGACAGTCCCCGCCGCCTCATGGCCAAGCACCATCGGCTCGTTGACGACGAAGGGGCCGATCTTGCCATGCGTATAATAGTGGACGTCGGAACCGCAGACGCCGACCGTATGGATCTTGATCTTCACCTGGCCGGGGCCGGTGTCCATCGGCAGATCGATATCGCGAAGCGCAAGCTCATACTGGCGCTCCAGAACGAGAGCACGGACTTTGGTCATGGCAGTTTCCTTCCCTGTGGCGCTTACGATTCAGCCGCGCCGTTGGTGCAGACTATAAGACTGCGGCCGTGCGGATTTCAATCGCCGCAATTCAGCTTTTGCTCATCAATCGATGAAATGCTCACGTCTCACCGTATAAAGGCATTTATAAGATTTTTATATCGGCGCCTTCTCGCGCGTCTCGAACCTTTATGCGCATCGGCAGATATTCAGGCCCGAGAGATCGCAAGATCGTCTCCATGCCAGAAAGTCTAAAGGTGCCGATCCCCCGGATTGGCGCCCTTGTCTTGTCTGACTCCAACCAGAACATCAGGAGTCAACATCGATGATGGATCTCATTTTGCTCGGCACTGCGATCGTCTTTTTCGGACTGTGCTTTGCCTATACGCGCGCCTGCGACCGGCTGTGACAGGAGAGATGGCTATGACCCTCGACTATATCCTGAGCGGCGCCGTGACCGTGTTTCTCACCGTCTACCTCACCTACGCCCTTATCCGACCCGAGCGCTTCTGATCAGCTGCCGGGTACTCGAAAGTTCCTCCCATGACACTCAACGGATGGCTACAGATCCTCGTCTTCTGCGGGATCCTCATTGCGCTCGTCAAACCGCTCGGCGGCTACATGACGCGCGTCTTCTCGGGCGAGCGCACGCTCCTCTCGCCGGTCCTCGTTCCGGTGGAACGGGGACTTTACGCGCTCGCCGGCACCAGCGACCGCGAGGAACAGCATTGGATCTCCTATGCGTTCGCGATGCTGCTCTTCAACCTCTTCGGCGTTTTCGTCCTCTATGCGCTGATGCGGCTGCAGGCGGTCCTGCCTTATAATCCCGCGGGCATGGCGGCCGTCGGGCCGGAACTGTCCTTCAACAGCGCCGTCAGCTTCGTCACCAACACCAACTGGCAGAACTACGGCGGCGAAAGCACCATGTCGTATCTGACCCAGATGATGGGCTTCACGGTGCAGAACTTCGTTTCTGCCGCGACCGGCATGGCGATCGCCATGGGCCTGATCCGGGCCTTCTCGCGCGCTTCGGGCAAGGCGATCGGCAATTTCTGGGTCGATATGATCCGCGCAACGCTTTACATCCTGCTGCCCTTCTGCATCGTGCTGACGCTGGTCTATGTCTGGCTCGGCGTTCCGCAAACGCTCGGCCCCTATGTCGATGCGGCGACGCTCGAAGGCGCCAAGCAGACGATCGCGCTCGGCCCGGTCGCCTCGCAGCTTGCCATCAAGATGCTCGGCACCAATGGCGGCGGCTTCTTCAATGCCAATTCCGCCCATCCCTTCGAGAACCCCGACAACATCTCGAACATGATCCAGATGCTGTCGATCTTCGCGATCGGCGCAGCCTTTACCAACGTCTTCGGCCGCATGGTCGGCAACCAGCGCCAGGGCTGGGCGATCCTTGCCTCAATGGGCCTGCTGTTCATCGTCGGCGTTGCCATCACTTATTGGGCGGAAGCTGCGGGCAATCCGCTGATGCACGCCTTCGGTCTCGGCGGCGGCAACATGGAAGGCAAGGAAGTCCGCTTCGGCATCGCCATGTCATCGCTCTTCGCCGTCATCACCACGGCGGCCTCCTGCGGTGCGGTCAATGCCATGCATGGCTCCTTCACGGCGCTCGGCGGCCTGATCCCGCTGATCAACATGCAGCTCGGCGAAGTCATCGTCGGCGGTGTCGGCGCGGGCTTCTACGGCATCATTCTCTTCATCATCATCGCCATCTTCGTGGCGGGCCTGATGGTTGGCCGCACGCCCGAATATCTCGGCAAGAAGATCGAGGCGAAGGAAATGAAGATGGCCGTGCTCGCCATTCTCTGCCTGCCACTCGCCATGCTGGTCTTCGTCGCGATCGCCAGCGTGCTGCCTTCGGCGGTCGCTTCCGTCGGCACGGCAGGTCCGCATGGCTTCTCGGAAATCCTCTACGCCTATACCTCGGCCGCAGCCAATAACGGCTCTGCCTTCGGCGGCCTGACCGGCAACACGCCCTGGTACAACGTGACACTCGGCATCGGCATGCTGATGGGCCGCTTCCTGGTCATCATCCCTGCCCTTGCGATCGCAGGCTCGCTGGTCGCCAAGAAGACCGTCCCGGCCTCCGCCGGCACCTTCCCGACTGACGGTCCGCTATTCGTCGGCCTGCTCGTCGGCACGATCCTGATCGTCGGCGGCCTCACCTTCATGCCGGCACTGGCCCTTGGCCCTGTCGTCGAGCATCTGGTGATGACCGCGGGCCAGACCTTCTGAGGCGCGCCGATGATCATCCGTCACGCCTTCCGCAAGTCGATCCACCCACGCTTCGGGCAACCGGAGCGTGGGGCACGCAAGACCCTGCGCGCGACCGACGCGATCCTTGTGCTGCTGGCGGCCATCCTCGTCGTGGCCGCCGTTCTCAGACTGTTTCATGGCTGACCGGACAGACCGGCCCGCCTTACTCTTTCAAGCTGGAGTCTCTTATGAGCCAGGCAAAATCCGCGAGTATCCTTGATAGTCGCATTCTCATCCCGGCGATCGGCGCCGCCTTTACCAAGCTCAACCCGCGCACCCTGGCCAAGAACCCGGTGATGTTCGTGGTGGCGACGGTTTCAGCGCTGACCACCGTCCTCTTCCTCCGCGACGTCGCGACCGGCGGCGGCAATCTCGGCTTCTCGTTCCAGATCAATCTCTGGCTCTGGTTCACCGTGCTCTTCGCCAACTTCGCCGAAGCCGTCGCCGAAGGCCGCGGCAAGGCGCAGGCGGATTCGCTGCGCAAGGCCCGCACCGAAACGCAGGCAAAGCTTCTGACCGCCAATAACGGCTCCGGCTACCGCATGGTGCCGGGCACGAGCCTCAAGGTCGGCGATCTCGTCTTGGTCGAAGCCGGCGATATCATCCCGTCGGACGGCGAAGTCGTCGAAGGTGTGGCCTCGGTCAACGAGGCCGCGATCACCGGTGAATCCGCCCCCGTCATCCGCGAGTCCGGCGGCGACCGCTCGGCCGTCACCGGCGGCACGCAGGTTCTGTCGGATGTGATCCGCGTGCGCATCACCGCCGCTGCCGGCTCCACCTTCATCGACCGGATGATTGCGCTGGTCGAAGGTGCGGAGCGCCAGAAGACGCCGAACGAGATCGCCCTCAACATCCTGCTCGCAGGCATGACGCTGATCTTCGTTCTCGCCACGGTGACGATCCCGAGCTTTGCCGCCTATGCCGGCGGCTCGATCCCGATCATCGTACTGGTCGCGCTCTTCGTGACACTCATCCCGACCACGATCGGCGCGCTTCTGTCGGCGATCGGCATTGCCGGCATGGACCGCCTCGTGCGCTTCAACGTGCTCGCCATGTCCGGCCGCGCCGTCGAAGCTGCCGGTGACGTCGATACGCTGCTCCTCGACAAGACCGGCACGATCACGCTTGGCAACCGCCAGGCCACCAGCTTCCGCCCGGTCCGCGGCATCACCGAGCAGGAACTGGCCGATGCGGCCCAACTCGCCTCGCTCGCCGACGAGACGCCGGAAGGCCGCTCGATCGTCGTTCTCGCCAAGGAGAAATATGCGATCCGCGGCCGCGATATGGCGAGCCTCCAGGCGACTTTCGTGCCCTTCACCGCGCAGACCCGCATGAGCGGCGTCGATGTCGGCGGATCCTCGATCCGCAAGGGCGCCGTCGAAGCCGTGCTCGCCTATGTCGGCGCCAACAACGCGCCGTCGAACGGCAATGCCGCGATCGCGCTGCGACCGGAAACCGATGTCATCCGCGAGCTGCAGTCGATTGCCGACGAGATCGCAAAGGCTGGCGGCACGCCGCTCGCCGTTGCCCGTGACGGCAAGCTGCTCGGCGTCATCCAGCTGAAGGATATCGTCAAGGGCGGCATCCGCGAACGTTTCGCCGAACTGCGCCGCATGGGCATCCGCACCGTCATGATCACCGGCGACAACCCGATGACCGCGGCCGCGATCGCCGCCGAAGCCGGTGTTGACGATTTCCTCGCCCAGGCAACGCCGGAGAACAAGCTGTCGCTGATCCGCGAGGAGCAGGCCAAGGGCAAGCTCGTCGCCATGTGCGGCGACGGCACCAACGACGCCCCGGCGCTCGCCCAGGCCGATGTCGGCGTCGCCATGAACACTGGTACGGTGGCAGCCCGCGAGGCCGGCAACATGGTCGACCTCGACTCGGACCCGACGAAGCTCATCGAGATCGTCGAGATCGGCAAGCAGCTGTTGATGACCCGCGGTGCGCTGACGACCTTCTCAATCGCCAACGACATCGCCAAGTATTTCGCCATCATCCCGGCGATGTTCCTGACCTTCTACCCGCAGCTCGGCGTACTGAACATCATGGGCCTTGCAACCCCGCAGAGCGCCATTCTCTCGGCGATCATCTTCAACGCGCTGATCATCGTCGCGCTGATCCCGCTGTCGCTGAAGGGCGTCAAATACCGGGCGATCGGCGCAGGCGCGCTGCTGTCCCGCAATCTCTTGATCTACGGCCTCGGCGGCATCGTCGTGCCGTTCATCGGCATCAAGGCGATCGACATGGTCATCACGGCCATCGGTCTCGCTTAAGGAGTACATTCCATGTTGAAAGAACTTCGTCCTGCAATCGTCATGATCGTCGCCACCACGGCGATCACCGGCCTCCTCTACCCGATCGCCATGACGGGTGCCGCCCAGGCGCTCTTCCCGAAACAGGCGAACGGCAGCCTGATCGAGAAGGACGGCACCGTCATCGGCTCCTCGCTGATCGGCCAGGCCTTCACCAGCGACAAATATTTCCACGGCCGCCCCTCGGCCGCCGGCGACGGCTACAACGCCGCCGCCTCCTCCGGCTCCAACCTCGGCCCCACCAGCCAGAAGCTGATCGACCGTGTGAAAACCGACTATGAGGCCGCCAAGGCCAGCAATCCCGGCGCCGATGTCCCGATCGATCTCGTGACGGCTTCGGGCAGCGGCCTCGATCCGCATATCTCGCCGGATGCCGCCTACTTCCAGGTTGCGCGCGTTGCCAAGGCGCGGGGGATGGATGAGGCCAAGGTCAAGGCGCTGGTGGATGCGGCCGTCGAGGCGCGTGAGCTTGGGTTCCTGGGCGAGCCTGTCGTCAATGTGCTTGCGTTGAATATGGCGCTTGATGCACCTATGACACGATAATGTTCGGAACAAGCGGCCCCCTCATCCGCCTGCCGGCACCTTCTCCCCGATGGGGAGAAGGGGAAAAGTCGCAACGCCCCGGCTCCTCCTCTCCCCTCGGGGAGAGGGTGGCCGAGCGAAGCGGAGGCCGGGTGAGGGGGCCGCTGGCTCCGGCCATCGAGAAAGACCGCCCGCATGCCCGACAACAGTCGTGACACCGATGCCAGACCATCCCCGGACGCTCTCCTTGAGCGCGCCGAACGGGAAACGCGCGGCCGTCTGAAAATCTTCCTCGGCGCCGCCCCCGGCGTCGGCAAGACCTACGAAATGCTCATCTCCGGCCGCGCCAAGATCGCCGACGGCATGGATGTGGTGATCGGCGTCGTCGAGACGCATGGGCGCAAGGAAACCCAGGCGCTGCTGGCCGGTTTCGAGATCATCCCCCGCGTCACGGTCGCCTATCGCGGCCAGGAGCTGGAGGAGATGGATCTCGACGGCATCCTGGCGCGGAAGCCCGATCTCGTTCTCGTGGACGAGCTGGCGCATACCAATGCCCAGGGCAGCCGCCATCCGAAGCGTTACCTCGACGTCAAGGAGCTGCTCGACCGCGGCGTCGACGTCTATACGACGCTCAATATCCAGCATGTCGAGAGCCTGAACGACGTCGTTTCGCAGATCACCCGCATCCGCGTGCGCGAGACCGTGCCGGACTCGGTGATCGACATGGCCGATGACATCGAGATCATCGACCTGACCCCTGACGACCTGATCAAGCGGCTGCATGACGGCAAGGTCTATGTGGCACGCACCGCCGAGCGGGCGCTGACCAACTATTTCACGCCGGGCAACCTGACGGCACTGCGCGAGCTCGCCTTGCGCAAGACGGCGCAACGCGTAGACGATCAGCTGCTGACCCATATGCAGGCGCATGCAATCCCCGGCCCGTGGGCGGCAGGCGAGCGGGTGCTCGTCTCGATCGACCATCATCCGCGTTCGGCCTCGCTGGTGCGCTATGCCGCCCGCATGGCCTCGCGGCTGCGCGCACCCTGGTCGGTCGTCTATATCGAGACGAACCGCTCGATCAGCCTTTCGGAAGAGCAGCGCGACACGATCGCCGCGACGCTCCGGCTTGCCGGCCAGCTCGGCGGCGAAGCTCTGACGCTTCCCGGCCGCGAAGTCACCGAAGAGCTTTTGCGTCATGCCAGCGCCAACAATGTCACCCACATCGTCATCGGCTCGCCGAAGAAGCCGACATGGCGCGAATGGCTGCAGCCTTCGGCGACCGACCAGCTGATCCGTCAGGCGGGCGATATCAGCGTCCATGTCATATCGGGCAACGAGAAGGAGCAGACCGCCCAACGCGGCATCAAGGCCGCCCCGACGGCGCCGCTGTTCGACCTGCGCGCCTATGTGCTGGCGACCGCCTATGTGGCGATCGCGCTTGGCGTCGGCGTCGTGCTCGATCAGGTGCTCGATGTCCGCAACCTTGCCCTCGTATTCCTGATGGCGGTGCTGACCTCGGCGGTTCTCCATGGACTGCGCCCGGCGCTCTACACCTGCATCATCAGCGCCCTCGCCTTCAATTTCTTCTTCCTGCCGCCGCGCTACACGCTGACGATCAGCGACCCTGAAAGCGTGCTGGCGCTGTTCTTCTTCCTCGGCGTCGCCATCATCGCCTCGAACCTGACGGCAACGGTGCAGCGGCAGGCGGCCGCTGCCCGCCAGAGAGCGCGCACGACAGAGGACCTCTATCTCTTCTCGAAAAAGCTCGCTGGCACCGGCACGCTCGACGACGTGCTCTGGGCGACCGCCTTCCAGATCGCCTCGATGCTAAAGGTCCGCGTCGTGCTGCTGCTGCCGGAAGACGGCGGCATTGCCGTCAAGGCGGGCTATCCGCCTGACGATACACTCGACGATGCCGATATCGCCGCTGCGCGCTGGGCCTGGGAGCACAATCACGCGGCCGGGCGCGGCGCCGATACCCTGCCCGGCGCTAAGCGTCTCTACGTGCCGTTGCGGACCGGCCGCACCGCCGTCGGCGTCATCGGCCTCGACAGCGACCGCCGCGACGGCCCGCTGCTGACGCCGGAGCAGCAGCGGCTGCTCGATGCGCTCGCCGATCAGGCGGCACTCGCCATCGAGCGCGTCCAGCTCGTCGCCGATGTCGATCGCGCCAAGCTGGCGGCCGAAGCCGACCGGCTGCGCTCGGCGCTGCTGACCTCGATCTCGCACGACCTGAAGACGCCATTGGCCGCCATTCTCGGCGCGGCGGGGACGCTGCGCGACTATCTGAGCTCGATGCCGGAGGAAGACCGCAACGATCTCCTCTCGACTGTGGTCGACGAATCCGAGCGGCTCAACCGTTTCATCGCCAATCTGCTCGACATGACCAAGATCGAATCCGGCGCCATGGAGCCGAATTACGCGCTCCACTATGCCGGCGATATCGCCGGAAGCGCGCTGCGCCGCGCCGCCAAGATCCTCGAGCGCCACCGGACGGAGATGAACATCCCCGGTGATCTTCCCATGGTGAAGGTCGATCCGGTTCTTTTCGAGCAGGTGCTCTTCAATCTGCTCGACAACGCCGCCAAATATGCGCCCGAAGGCTCGACGATCCGCATCCGCGGCTCCGCCGATGCCTTCAGCGTGGCGCTCGAAATCTCCGACGAAGGCCCCGGCATTCCGGAAGGCGATCTCGACCGCATCTTCGATACGTTCTACCGTGTCCGCAAAGGCGACCAGGTGCGCGCCGGAACCGGGCTCGGGCTTTCCATCTGCCGCGGCTTCATCGAAGCGATGGGCGGCACGATCACCGCCGGAAACAGGACGGACCGCTCTGGCGCGGTCTTCACCATCCGGCTTCCGGGAACCAACGACATTCCGAAACTGGATGAACTCAAATGAGCGGTTCGCCCATCAAGATCCTCGTCGTCGACGACGAGCCCCCCATCCGCAAGCTGCTGCGCGTCGGTCTGACGGCGCAGGGATATGAAGTGCACGAGGCGGCCAATGCGCTGGCGGCACGCGAATCCGTGGTCGACGACCTGCCGGATCTCGTCGTCTTGGATCTCGGCCTGCCGGACACGCCGGGTCACGATCTGCTGCAGGAGTGGCGTGACGACGGGCTGACCATGCCCGTCGTCATCCTCTCCAGCCGCACCGATGAGGCCGGGATCGTCAAGGCGCTGGAAACCGGCGCCGACGACTACGTGACGAAGCCCTTCGGCATCGCCGAACTCGGCGCCCGCATTCGCGTGGCACTGCGCCACCGGCTGCAGCAGCAGGGCGAAAAGGCGATCTTCCAGACCGGCGGCCTGTCGATCGATATCGTCAAGCGCATCGTCAAGGTCGACGGCAAGGAGATCAAGCTGTCGCCGAAGGAATACGACATCCTGCGCGTACTCGCCCAGCATGCCGGCAAGGTGCTGACGCACCAGTTCCTGCTCAAGCAGGTCTGGGGGCCGGCGGCCGATGTGCAGTATCTGCGCGTCTATGTGCGGCAACTGCGGCAAAAGGTCGAGCAGGTCCCGGACCAGCCGCACTATATTACGACAGAGACTGGGGTCGGCTACCGGCTTCGGGAACCGGACTGAGTGGTCCCGCCGCTTCTGCGAACATCTATGGAAATGACATGAATCTCGCTGATATCATCCTGCCGGAACACACCTTCATCGGCGTTTCCGCAGCAACCAAGTGGCGCGCCCTGCAGGCCATGGCGGAAAAGGCCGGCAAGGCCTTCGCGATCGAGGAGCAGCCGATCATCCGCGCGCTCGAAAGCCGCGAAAGCCTCGGCTCGACGGGGATCGGCAACGGCATCGCCGTTCCGCATGCGGCGATCCCCGGGATGACGAGCCCGCGCGGACTGCTCATCCGCTTCGCCCATCCCCTCGATTTCGAGGCGATCGATGACATCAAGACCGATATCGCCTTCATGCTGCTCTTCGGCGAAAACAATCGCGGCGAATATCTCAATGTGCTGGCCGCGATCGCCCGGCGCCTGCAAGCGCCGGGCGTGCTGGAATCGATGCGCAAGGCGCGCAGCGCCGACGAGCTTTATTCCGATTTCATCGCGGACTCGCGGCCCTAGTTAGAAGTCCCGCTGCAGACGCATAAAGCCGAAGATGCCGTCATCGCCGTCGTCTTCGTCGCGATATTGCAGGCTGAGCTTGGCCTTCAGATCCTCGACGACCTTGTAGTCGACGGTCACGCCGGCCGCCCAGGCATCGCGGTTGCTGTATCCGCCGCCATCGGCAACGCCGTCGTCATCGGCATCGGCAATCACGTTGCCGAAATACTGGAAGCCCGGCGTCACCGCCCACTTGTCGGTAAGCTTGTATTCGTACTGGGCGCCGACGGTCCATTCGGATGCCTCGTAATAATAGTTGATGCCGCTCGTCCAGACGCCATAAAGGCCGAGAGTGCCGGGGCCGAGATCGGCATAGACGATGGCGCGGATCGCGACGTTGTTCTCATCGGTGTCATAGCCTGCGAGCAGGTAGCCGGTCACGGCGCCGAACTTGCCGGAGACCTGGCTGGCGATACCGAGATCGTTGCCGCCGAAAGAACCGGGTTCCGAGTGGATGTAGTTGGTACCGATCTCGTCGAGCGAGATGCCGGCAGCAAAGTCGCCGCTCTCATACTGATAGCGGATCGAGTTCATCGTCGTTTCGTTGCTGGCGAGAATGTCGGTCTCGCCGGTCGCATCGTCATCCCACCAGCTATATTGCTTGCCGAAGCGGAAGCCGGCGAGCTCGATATAGCCTTCGTCGAGGGTCGGATCGCTTTCACCACCCTGATATTCGATACGGTAGGTGATGACACCGGTCAGCGTGCCATATTCCGTGTCGCTCTTCGAGCTGAACGTCACCTGGGCGCGGTTGAAGAAGCTCCAGTCCTCGTCATTGTTGGCCGCATCGCCGAAGCGGACTTCGCTTCTGAGGTAACCGCCGATCGCGAGGCAGGTCTCAGTACCCGGAATGTAGAAATACCCGCTGCCATAGGCATCGCAGACGCGGACATATTCCACGGGCTCAGGTTCGGCCGCGACGATGGCGTCGGCAGCGTGGGCGCCGGAAACGGCAGCAAGGGCCGCGGCGGAGGCAAACAGGACGGTCTTGATATGCATGTCGATCGATCCCTTCGACAGGGTGGGGCAATGCCGCAGTTGCAGTCGGCAAGGCCTCATGTAGGAAGCGATCGGGCGAATGACCGTATTTGTTTCATTTCCCTGACACCTATCTCATACCGTGTGCCATTATTGGCACACCGCGGGGTATGGCCGGTCTGCAGGTCAAGCCCGGTAAGTCCGTTTCAGAAACTGAATGTAAATGAAACGACATTCCAGAAAGTAGCTCTTTAAACGGAAGAACTTTCGTTTCATTATACGACCAAGTTGATAGAGTTTACGCAGAAACGAAGGAGGTTTTCATGCAGTCAACTCGGATCACACGGCTTCTCGCCGCCGCGGTCTTCGCCGGCAGCGTAGCAATCGGCGCCGTTGCGCCGGCATTTGCCGACCAGCAGCTTCTCAATGTGTCCTACGACCCGACGCGTGAATTGTATAAGGATTTCAATGCCGCCTTCGCTGCCAAGTGGCAGAAGGATACCGGTGAAGCGGTCACCATCCAGGCCTCCCACGGCGGCTCCGGCGCGCAAGCCCGCTCGGTTATCGACGGTCTCGAAGCCGATGTCGTGACGCTCGCTCTCGAAGGCGATATCGACGCCATCGCCAAGGCGACCGGCAAGATCCCGACGGACTGGAAGACCAAGTTCCCGAACAACTCGACGCCTTACACCTCGACGATCGTCTTCCTGGTGCGCAAGGGCAATCCGAAGGGCATCAAGGACTGGGGCGATCTCGTCAAGGACGACGTCCAGGTCATCACCCCGAACCCGAAGACCTCGGGCGGCGCCCGCTGGAACTTCCTGGCGGCCTGGGCATGGGCCAAGCAGGCAAATGGCGGCGATGAAGGTAAGGCGCAGGAATATGTGACGCAGCTTTTGCAGCACGTTCCGGTTCTCGATACCGGTGCGCGCGGCGCCACCACCACCTTCGTCCAGCGCGGTCTCGGCGACGTTCTGCTGGCATGGGAAAACGAGGCCTATCTTTCGCTTGAGGAACTCGGCCCCGACCAGTTCGAGATCGTCACCCCGAGCTTCTCGATCCGCGCCGATCCGCCGGTCGCGATCGTTGACGGCAATGTCGACAAGAAGGGCACCCGCAAGGTTGCCGAAGCTTACCTCAACTACCTCTATTCGGACGAAGGCCAGAAGATTGCGGCCAAGCACTATTACCGTCCAATCAAGCCGGAAGCCGCCGACAAGGCCGACATCGCCCGGTTCCCCGACCTGAAGCTCGCCACCATCGACGACTTCGGCGGCTGGAAGGAAGCTCAGCCCAAGTTCTTCGCCGACGGCGGGGTATTTGACCAGATCTACAAGCCGGCCCAATAATAGAGTTCATGAACGCACATAGCCACGCGCGGTGGCGGTTCAAGCGGCCGAGTGTCATTCCGGGTTTCGGAATGGCGCTCGGCTTAACCTTGACCTGGCTCACCCTTCTGATCCTTATCCCGCTATCGGGCCTTGCATGGCGCTCGAGCGAGCTCGGCTGGGAGAAATTCCTGTCGATCGCGCTCGATCCGCGTACGGTCAATGCGCTTCGCATCAGCTTCGGCGGCGCCTTCATCGCCGCCTGCATCAATGCCGTCTTCGGCGTCATCCTCGCCTGGGTTCTGGTACGCTACCGCTTTCCCGGCAAGCGCATCATCGACGCCATGGTCGATCTTCCCTTCGCGCTGCCGACGGCAGTGGCCGGTATCGCGCTGACGACGCTCTATGCACCGAACGGCTGGATCGGCCAGTTTCTGACGCCGCTCGGTATCAAGATCGCCTTCACCCCCGCCGGTATCGTCGTCGCCCTCATCTTCGTCGGCCTGCCCTTCGTGGTGCGCACGGTCCAGCCGGTCATGGAAGAGATTGACAGGGAAGTGGAGGAAGCCGCGGCGACGCTCGGCGCCAACCGTTTCCAGACGATCACCCGCGTCCTGCTGCCCGGCCTTGCGCCGGCGGTGCTGACGGGCTTTGCGCTCGCCTTTGCGCGCGGCGTCGGCGAATACGGTTCGGTCATCTTCATTGCCGGCAACCTGCCGTTCAAGTCCGAGATCGCGCCGCTTCTGATCGTCATCAAGCTCGAAGAGTATAATTACGCGGCTGCCACGGCGATCGCCGCCGTCATGCTCATCATCTCGTTCACCATGCTGCTCGTCATCAACCTGATCCAGAGCTGGCGCAGACGGAGGTACGGACATGGCGCTTGATACGGCCACCGCCGCTCCCAAAGTCCGCTCCGTCGTCACCGAAAGCCGGTTGGCGCGCTGGAGCTTGATCTTCCTGTCGCTGCTCTTCCTGCTCCTGATGGTCTTCCTGCCGCTGGCGGCCGTCTTCGTCGAAGCCTTCCGCAAGGGCGTCGTCGCCTTTTTCGAGGCGCTGCAGGATGCGGAAACCTTCTCGGCGATCCGGCTGACGCTGATCGTCGCCGGTATCAGCGTGCCGCTGAACCTGGTCTTCGGCGTTGCCGCCGCCTGGGCGATCGCCAAATTCGAATTCAAGGGCAAAGCGTTCCTGACGACACTGATCGACCTGCCCTTCTCGGTCTCGCCGGTTATTTCGGGCCTGGTCTTCGTGCTGCTGTTCGGCGCCAATACTTATCTCGGCAAGTGGCTCGATGCCCACAGCATCAAGATCCTCTTCGCCGTTCCGGGTCTGGTGCTCGCCACCATGTTTGTCACCTTCCCCTTCGTTGCCCGCGAGCTGATCCCGCTGATGCAGGAACAGGGGACAGCGGATGAAGAGGCGGCGCTGTCGCTCGGCGCCAGCGGCTGGCAGACCTTCTGGCATGTCACCCTGCCGAACATCAAATGGGGTCTGCTCTACGGCGTGCTGCTCTGCAACGCCCGCGCCATGGGCGAATTCGGCGCCGTCTCGGTCGTCTCCGGCCACATTCGCGGCCAGACCAACACCATGCCGCTGCAGGTGGAAATCCTCTACAACGAGTATAATTTCACCGGCGCATTCGCCGTCGCGACCTTGCTTGCCCTGCTTGCCCTTGTGACCCTTGTTTTGAAGACGCTGCTCGAAATGCGATACAGCGCGGAAATCGCCGCCAGCCGGCGGCACTGAAGGATTGAGAATGGAAGTTCGCGTTCAAAACATACGCAAGGAATTCGACCGGTTTCCGGCCCTGCACGACGTTTCGCTCGATATCCGCTCGGGCGAGCTGATCGCGCTGCTCGGCCCTTCCGGTTCAGGCAAGACGACATTGCTTCGCTTGATCGCCGGCCTCGAAAGTCCGACCGACGGCAAGGTGTTCTTCGGCGACGAAGATGCCTCGAAGAAGACGGTACAGCAGCGCAATATCGGCTTCGTCTTCCAGCATTACGCGCTGTTCCGCCACATGACTGTGCTCGACAATGTCGCCTTCGGCCTCAAGGTCCGCAGCGGCGCGCGCCGTCCGCCGAAGGCCGAGATCCGCAAGCGGGCGCTCGAGCTGCTCGACCTCGTGCAGCTCTCCGGCCTTGAGAAGCGTTATCCGGCGCAGCTATCCGGCGGCCAGCGCCAGCGCGTAGCGCTCGCCCGCGCCATGGCGGTCGAGCCGAACGTGCTGCTGCTCGACGAGCCCTTCGGCGCGCTCGACGCCCAGGTTCGCAAGGACCTGCGCAAATGGCTTCGCGAAATCCATGACCGCACCGGCCATACGACCGTCTTCGTCACCCACGACCAGGACGAGGCGATGGAACTCGCCGACCGCGTCGTCGTCATGAGCCAGGGCGCGATCGAGCAGGTCGGCACGCCGGATGAAGTCTACGACCGGCCAAACTCACCCTTCGTCTTCGGCTTCGTCGGCCAGTCCAACTGTCTGAACGTGAAGATCGCCAATGGCGACATTCTGTTCGAGGGCCGCACGCTCGGCCTGAAGGCGGATGGGGAGCCTGATGGCGAGGCCCAGCTCTACTTCCGCCCGCACGACATCGAACTGCTGGACGCAAACCGCGGCGGCATTCCCGGCAAGCTGGCCTCCAGCCGCCGCGTTGCCGGGACACGGCATATCGAAATCGATATCGGTACCGCGCATCAGCATATCGAGCTGGAAGTTCCGCCCTCGCACACCGAGGTTCTCGACAGCAAGCATATCGCTTTCCGGCCGACGCGCTGGAAGCTGTTCAGGAAGGGCTGACCCCTCTACGCCGTCATGCTCGGGCCTGTCCCGAGCATCCGCAACGCCTGCGGGCGGCAAGGCCGCCCGCTCTCGCATTCAGTAGACTTCCGGAACATACATGTCCGGCGGAACCGGAACGCGCGAGTAATCGTCGTGACGCACGCGCGGCGGCAGGACGACGTGATCCTTCGGCACGTCCTCATAGGGGATCTGCTTCAAGAGGTGGTTGATCATGTTGAGGCGGGCGCGCTTCTTGTCGACGGCCTGAACGACCCACCACGGCGCCTCGGGGATGTGGGTATATTCCAGCATCTCTTCCTTGGCCTTGGTGTATTCTTCCCAATGCACGCGGCTTTCGAGGTCCATCGGCGACAGCTTCCACTGCTTCAGCGGATCCTGGATGCGCATGCGGAAGCGGAATTCCTGCTCCTCGTCGGTGATCGAGAACCAGTATTTGACGAGGATGATGCCGGAGCGGACGAGCATGCGCTCGAATTCGGGAACGGAGCGGAAGAACTCGTCGAGTTCATCCTTGGTGCAGAAACCCATCACACGCTCGACGCCGGCACGGTTGTACCAGCTGCGGTCGAAGAGCGCCATTTCGCCCGCCGACGGCAGATGCGGCACGTAGCGCTGGAAATACCACTGGTTCCGCTCACGCTCGGTCGGCGCCGGAAGTGCGACGACGCGGCAGACACGCGGGTTCAGACGCTGCGTGACGCGCTTGATCGCGCCGCCCTTGCCGGCTGAATCGCGGCCTTCGAAAAGCACGACGACCTTCAGCTTCTTGTGCTGCACCCAGTCCTGCAGCTTCACCAGCTCGTGCTGGAGGCGGAAGAGTTCGCGGAAATAGGTCTTGCGGTCGAGCACATCCTCAAGGCCGCCAGGCATGTTTTCGGCGACCAGCTCGTCCAGCCGGTCCTCCTCCATCTGCATTTCCAGTTCCTCGTCGAAACTGTCTGCAATCTCATCCTTGATGCGGCGGAGCTGGTCGATTTCTTCCTGAGTCATGGTCCTGTCCCTCTTATCGGCGCCACATCAACAGGGTTTGACGACAGTAATGTGACAATGCGAGCCGCGCGAGGAAGGCCGCCGGAGATACCGCAAAGTTGTGTCACGCAAGGTTCACGGGGCGGACGTAGTTTTGGTTGCTTTTCCATGAAAGGACAAGGACATGGCTGATATTGCCCCCGATCACCTGTTGCCTGAGTCCGGTAAGCACCCGCTGCATTCGTCGAGTGCAGGCAAGTGGTTCGTGCCGGTCTTTCTCGTCATTCTTCTCTGCGGCCTTGGATATGTCGCCTATGCGCTCGGCCGCGATCTGACCGAAGCCTCTGCGGTTCCGTGGATCCTGCTTGGCCTTGCGCTGCTGATTGCGCTCGGCTTCGAGTTCGTCAACGGCTTCCATGATACGGCGAATGCCGTCGCCACCGTCATCTACACGCGCTCGATGCCCGCCGAGCTCGCCGTCATCTGGTCCGGCTTCTTCAACTTCCTCGGCGTGCTGACATCGACGGGCGCCGTCGCCTTCGGGATTCTGGCACTCCTGCCGGTCGAGCTCATCCTGCAGGTCGGCTCGGGATCGGGCCTTGCGATGGTCTTTGCGCTGTTGATCGCCGCGATCTTCTGGAACCTCGGCACCTGGTATCTCGGCCTGCCCTCCTCCAGCTCGCACACGCTCGTTGGCTCGATCATCGGCGTCGGCCTCGCCAACCAGTTTCTCGCCCCGGCGGGAAGCGCGACCAGCGGCGTCGACTGGTCGCAGGCGACCAATATCGGCCTGTCGCTGCTGATTTCTCCGCTGATCGGCTTCGCTCTCTCGGCCGTGCTTCTCCTCGTCATGAAGTTCCTTGTGCGCAAGAAGGAGCTCTATGAGGAGCCGAAGGGCAACCAGCCACCGCCGTGGTGGATCCGCGCGATCCTGATCTTCACCTGCACCGGCGTCAGCTTCGCCCATGGCTCCAACGACGGCCAGAAGGGCATGGGTCTGATCATGCTGATCCTGATCGGTCTGGTCCCGACGGCCTTCGCGCTGAACCGGACGCCTGACGTCAACTACCTCGAAGCCTACAAGCAGGCTTCGGCCCAGGTCGAAACCGCGCTCGGCAAATATGTGAAGCCTGGCGTCACCGTCACCGACTACAAGGCCGAGGTCAGCAATGCGGTGAAGACCAAGACCTGGACGGACGCAACCACCCCTGCCCTGCAGCAATATATCCACCAGACGAGCGCCGAGGTCGCCGCCTTTCCGACGCTTGAAGCCGTTCCGACCAATCTCGTCGGCAACGTGCGTAACGACATCTATCTCATCGGTGAATCGCTGAAGCTGATCGACAAGCAGAAGCTCCTGCCGATGGACGCAACGGACCTGCAGGCCGTGACGAACTACCACAAGGCCGTCGACAACGCGACGAAGTTCATCCCGCTCTGGGTGAAGGTCGCCGTGGCGCTGGCGCTCGGGCTCGGCACCATGGTCGGCTGGAAGCGCATTGTCGTGACCGTCGGCGAGAAGATCGGCAAGACGCATCTGACCTATGGTCAGGGCGCTGCCGCCGAAGTCGTCGCCATGGCGACGATCGGCGCGGCCGACCATTTCGGCCTGCCTGTTTCCACGACGCATGTTCTATCGTCAGGCGTTGCGGGCACCATGGCCGCCAATGGCTCCGGGCTTCAATGGTCAACGGTCCGCAACATGCTGATGGCATGGGTGCTGACGCTGCCGGCCTCGATCGCCATCGCCTTCGTGCTCTTCATCATCCTTCGCCAGGTCTTCTAAGGCCCTCGACGAAGGAAACCGCGACAAATGCTGCGGCGCATGATAAGCGCGCCGCAGCTTCTTATCAGGTACCCGCTTTCCCATGATCCGCATCGAAAATATCAGCAAGCAGAACAGCCACCGCATTCTCTATCTCGAGGCATCCGCCGCGCTCAACAAGGGCGAGAAGATCGGCCTCGTCGGCCCGAACGGCGCCGGCAAGACGACGCTGTTCCGCATGATCACCGGCGACGAGACGCCGGATGAAGGTCAGATCTCCGTCGAGAAGGGCATGACCGTCGGCTATTTCAACCAGGATGTCGGCGAGATGTCCGGCCGCAGCGCCGTTGCCGAAGTCATGGAAGGCGCCGGCCCCGTCAGCGAGGTGGCCGCCGAACTGCGCGATCTCGAAGCCGCGATGTCAGACCCCGACCGCATGGACGAGATGGACGCGATCATCGAACGCTACGGCGAAGTGCAGGCCCGCTACGAGGAGCTCGACGGCTATGCGCTGGAGGGCCGCGCCCGCGAAGTGCTCGACGGTCTGAGCTTCACGCAGGAAATGATGGATGGGGATGTCGGCAAGCTGTCCGGCGGCTGGAAAATGCGCGTGGCGCTCGCCCGCATCCTGCTGATGCGCCCGGACGTGATGCTGCTCGACGAACCGTCGAACCATCTCGATCTCGAAAGCCTGATCTGGCTCGAAGACTTCCTGAAGAATTTCGACGGCGCGCTGCTGATGACCTCGCACGACCGCGAATTCCTCAACCGCATCGTCACCAAGATCATCGAGATCGACGCCGGTTCGCTCAACAGCTACTCGGGCGACTACGCCTTCTACGAAAACCAGCGGGCGCAGAACGAGAAGCAGCAGCAGGCGCAGTTCGAGCGCCAGCAGGCGATGCTCGCCAAGGAAATCAAGTTCATCGAGCGCTTCAAGGCCCGCGCGTCACACGCGGCGCAAGTGCAGAGCCGCGTCAAGAAGCTCGACAAGATCGAACGCGTCGAGCCACCGCGCCGCCGCCAGACCGTCGCCTTCGAATTCCTGCCCGCACCGCGCTCGGGCGAAGATGTCATCAACATCAAGAACGTCCATAAGAAATACGGCAGCCGCAGCATCTACGAAGGCCTGGATTTCATGGTCCGCCGCAAGGAACGCTGGTGCATCATGGGCGTCAACGGCGCCGGCAAGTCGACGCTCCTGAAGCTCGTTGCCGGTTCGACTGACCCCGATCAGGGCAGCGTCGCGCTCGGCGCCAGCGTCAAGATGGGCTATTTCGCCCAGCACGCCATGGACCTGCTCGATGGCGAGCGCACCGTCCTCGAATGGCTGGAGGATTCCTTCCCGCTCGCCGGCCAGGCACCGCTTCGCGCGCTGGCAGGCTGCTTCGGCTTCTCGGGTGACGACGTCGAGAAAAAGTGTCGCGTGCTCTCGGGCGGCGAAAAAGCTCGCCTGGTGATGGCCAAGATGCTGTTCGACCCGCCGAACCTGCTAGTCCTCGACGAACCGACCAATCACCTCGACCTCGACACCAAGGAAATGCTGATCAAGGCGCTCGCCGATTACGAAGGCACCATGCTCTTCGTCTCGCACGACCGCCACTTCCTGGCAGCACTCTCCAACCGCGTCCTGGAACTGACCCCTGACGGCATCCACCAGTATGGCGGCGGCTATACGGAATATGTCGAGCGCACCGGCCAGGAAGCGCCGGGTCTGCGGAGCTAATTTCGCGCTCGGAGCGAGATCGTGTGGTGGCGCAAATGCCCGCGCTCGATCTCACAGATCGCGAAAGAGGGAGCGTCGGTCAACGCAGGCGTTGGCCGGCCCTCAAGCAGAAGCGGATTGGGCTCGCAGAGCGAGCCGCAGATATGAAATGACGTGGTGCCTAGCCTGCCCGCAACAGGCCGGTGAACGTGTCCACATAATATTGCGAGTGCGGCGGTATTCGCACCTCCCAAAACCTCGGCAAGCGCGTCGGCGTTTCTGCACATCACCGCGTCCAGCGGCGCGATACCTGTCTCGACCGGCGGTTGATGCATGAAGATCACGGAAGGTGCGTTCGCGGCCGTCAGCGCGTTTTGCAGCCAGGCAAGATGGGGAGCCACGTCTCCATGGCTGGCACCGGGTACGGTGACGTCGAGACCAAGGAACGTAAGGCCCGCCAGGTCGCGGCTGAAATGCATCGGCTGGCCCGCGGCACAGAACTCCGGCAATTCACGAGACATCATCTCCTGGCAATCACCGTTCCCGGGTAGGACATGGACCGCGCAATCGAGGCCTCGCAGTATATCGCCCACCGCCCGGTAACCTTCCCGCCATCCATCATCGACGAGGTCGCCGGTTATAACGACGAGATCGGGGCGCAGGCCATGGATCCACTCCACAGCCTCGCCAAGCCGGTCGAGACCCGTTGAATGCGGGCTTGCGTGGATGTCGGATATCTGGGCCAAAAGCATTGCACTCTCCGGTCGGCTGAAACCGGAGAGTGCAACATGCGTTTCAAAGCTGCAACTGCGTACGTCAGCTCGCCCGGTTGCCCGCTTCGTCGAAGACATGCAGGTGCTGTGCCGGGAAGGTGACGTTGACCTTCGGTCCGGCCGAGAGCGCCTCGCGGTTCAGCGTGAAGACCTTGAACGGCAGGCCGTGCAGCGACAGGTGCAGGATGATGCCGAAGCCGGTTGGTTCGATGAGTTCGACATCGGCGCTCATGCCGTTGCCGTCGGATGACATGACGACATGCTCGGGGCGGATGCCGAGCGTGACCTTTGCGCCGTTGGCAACGGATAGCGGTGCAGAAAGCGGGACGATCGTGCCGTCCTTCAGCTTTACGCCGCCATTCTCATAGGTCGCGTCGAGGAAGTTCATGCCCGGAGAGCCGATGAAGCCGGCGACGAACAGGTTTGCCGGACGGTCGTAGAGCTCCAGCGGGCTGCCGACCTGCTGCACGACGCCGCCATGCATGGCGACGATGCGGTCGGCGAGCGTCATGGCTTCGATCTGGTCGTGGGTGACGTAGATCGAGGTTGCCTTCAGATCGCCATGCAGCTTCTTGATCTCGGCGCGCATCTGCTCGCGCAGGCGGGCGTCGAGGTTCGACAGCGGCTCGTCGAACAGGAAGGCCTTTGGCTGGCGAACGATGGCACGGCCCATGGCAACGCGCTGGCGCTGGCCGCCGGACAAAGCCTTCGGGCGGCGTTCCAGCAGCGGATCAAGGCCGAGCTTCGACGCGGCCGAACCCACGGCGCTGGCGATCTTTTCCTTCGCCGTCTTCCGGAGCTTCAGGCTGTAGCTCATGTTGCCCGCGACATTCATATGCGGATAGAGCGCGTAGGACTGGAACACCATGGCGATGTCGCGGTCCTTCGGATGCAGCTCGTTGACGCGATTGCCGCCGATGCGGATCTCACCGCCGGATATGTCCTCGAGACCGGCGATCATGCGCAGCAGCGTGGACTTGCCGCAGCCGGATGGGCCGACGAGGACGACGAATTCGCCGTCGCCGATCTTGAGGTCGACATCGTGCAGGACCTGCACGTGGCCATAGGCCTTCTTGACGTTCTGGATATCGATCGATGCCATGTGTTTAACCCTTGACCGCGCCGGCCGTCAGGCCCTGCACAAGATAACGTTGGATCAGCAGGAAGAAGAGACCGGCCGGGATGAGCGCCATGACGCCCGCCGCCATCATCTGCCCGAAATCCACGGAGAATTTCGAAACGAAGGTGAGAAGCCCGACCGGGAAAGTCGCCGCATCATTGCCGTTGATCAGCATCAGCGCGAAGAGCAGCTCGCTCCATGCCGCGGTGAAGACGAAGCCGAGCGTGGCCGCGATGCCCGGAAGCGTCAGCGGCAGGATGATCTGCCGGAACGCCGTGAACTGCGTCGCGCCATCGATCATCGCCGCCTCTTCGAGATCCTTCGGAATGCCGTCGAAGAAGGACTGCATCAGGAAAGTTGCGAAGGGAACGTTGAAGGCGGTGTAGACGATCACCAGACCGGTCAGGCTGTTCGTCAGATGCAGCGGCGTCAGGATCTTGAAGATCGGCGCCACCAGCATGACGAGCGGGAACATCTGGGTCAGCAGCATCAGCGCCACGATCCAGTATTTGGCCCGGAAGTTGAAGCGCGACAGCGCATAGCCGGAGAGCGAGGCGCAGATCGTTACCGTGATCGCCGTCGAAGCCGACACGATCAGGCTGTTCTTGAAGAAGGTCGGAAAGGCGCTGTGCTGCAGGACGAAGGAATAGTGCTCCCACGTCGTGCGCGACGGCCACATGCGAACGCCTTCGGAATAGAGAAGATCGTTCGGCGTCACCGAAACCTTCAGGAGCCAGAAGAGCGGGAAGAGCGCGAACAGGATGTAGCAAAGAATTGCCAGACGATGCGCGATGGTGGGGATGACGGATCGCTTCATGGTCTCAATCCTTGTTCAGCAGGGTCTGCCGCAGCAGGATGATCAGCATCGAATAGGCAAGCAGAAGCGCGAGCAGCACGAGCGCGATCGCCGAGGCATAGCCGAAGTCCAGCCGCTTGAAGGCCTGAGTGAAGATGTAGCTCGCAACGATCTGCGTTCGGTCCGCCGGGCCGCCGCCGGTCATGACGACGATCAGGTCGGCGAAATTGGAGATCCAGACGGTACGCAGCAGCACGGTGATGGCAATCGTCGGCGCCAGGAACGGCAGGGTGATCGAGCCGAAACGCTGGAACCAGCCGGCGCCATCGATCGAGGCGGCCTCATAGAGGTCGCGGGGGATTGCCTGCAGGGCGGCGAGCAGCGTGATCGCGAAGAACGGAATGCCCCACCAGACATTGGCGATGATCGGTCCCCACATCGCATATTGCGGGTCGGACAGAATATTGCCCGGCTCGCTCATCAGGCCCATCGCATAGAGCCAGTGCGGGATCGGGCCGATGACCGGATTGAAGAGCCAAGCCCAGTTGAGACCTGCAAGAAAGGACGGAACGGCCCAGGGCAGGAAGACCAGCGCCTGAACGACGCCCCTGCCCCAGAACGGCTTGTCGAGCAACAGGGCGAGGATCAGGCCGAACACGAACTGCAGGATGACGGAAGCACCGGTCCACCACAACGTATTCTTGAGCGCGCCGTAGAAGGCGGCGTCCTTGGAAAGGTCGCGGAAATGCTCGAGCCCGATGAAGCCGCCGGAGAACGGATTGAGGAGCTGGATGTCGCGGAACGCATAGGAGATCCCGATCACCAGCGGCACCATCATCACGCCGATAATGAGGATCAGCGAAGGGGCGCTATAGAGATAGGGTTCCGAGGCATCGGCGAGACGCTTCAGCCACGGCCTGCGGTCGCGGCGCCTGTCGAGCGTATCGGCGGTCATAGTCATCGGTGGTCGGCTTTCCGTGTTCTTGTCTAATAGCCTTGGCGTATGCAGCCCCCTCATCCGGCCCTACGGGCCACCTTCTCCCCGAGGGAGAAGGGAATGGAGAGGTTGCCGCAAAACCCCTTCTCCCCGGCGGGGAGAAGGTGCCGGCAGGCGGATGAGGGGGCTCCGGGTTCGGAGCCCACCCGATTTACTTCGCCAGATGCTTCTGCTGAGCCTTGGTCAGGTAATCAGCCCACTGGTCGGCAAGATCCTTCGGCGAGATGTCGCCGAGGAGGGCCTGCTGCGAGGTCTTGATCGCCAGCGAGTCCTTGAAGAAGGCGAATTCTTCGAGGTAGGTCGGCATGACGGTCGGGACGGTGTCCTTGTCGGCGAGTTCCTGGAACCAGCCCTTGAACTGGTCACCGGCGTAGAACGGATCCTTTTCGGCTGCCGTATAGGCCGGCAGAGCGCCGATCTTCTTGTTCCACTCGATGTTGCCATCCGGGCTTTCGAGGGTTTCGATCAGCTTCCAGGAGAGATCCTTGTTCTGGCTCGTCGTGAACATCGACCAGCCGGCATAGCCGATGGTCGGGAAGGACTTGCCATCCGGGCCCTTCGGCAGCGGGATGACGCCGAAGTCTTCGGCCTTCATACGCTCGGCAATGGCGATGAGCGCGTCCGGATCCTGGTCGAGGAAGGCGCAGGTGCCGGAGTAGAAGCCAGCCACGACTTCGTTGAAGCCCCAGTTGACGCTATCCTTCGGCGCATAGCCCTTCTTGTAGAGATCGACCATCCATTCCAGACCCTTGGCCCAGCCTTCGCTGTTCATGGTCGAGGTGCCGTCGTCGTTGAAATACTTGTTGGATCCGGCCATCGAGGCGGCGAAGATCATCCAGCCGTTCAGGCCGCCCGGGCCGCCGCGCATGCAGTAGCCGTACTTGCCCGAGATCTTGGAGACGGCTTCGGAAGCCTTGGTGAACTCCTCCATCGTCTTCGGCGGTTCCTTGACGCCGGCTTCGGCGAGCAGCTTCTTGTTGTAGAACATGGCGCGCAGATAGAAGCCGTAGGGCAGCATGTATGCGGTGTTCTTGACGTCGCGGCCGAGTTCCAGGGCGCGCGGCGTCAGGTCCTTGGTGTGTTCCCACTTGGCGAGATAGGGCTCGAGGCTTTCGAGCATGCCGTTATTGCCGTAGAGCGACAGCCAGGTGTCCGGCATTTCCATGACATCGGGCGTATCGCCGGCCGAAACCATGGTTGCAAACTTCTGGAAGGCTTCGTTCCAGGGCAGCGAGATGATCTCCACCTTGGTGCCCGGGTTGGCGGCTTCGAACTTGCCGACGATCGACTTCAGCGTCTCGGTGCGCTCCGGGCTGGTGATGACTTCGACGAGTTTCAGCGTCGTGTCGGCGAAGGCCGTTCCTGCCATCATGGTGGCGAAGAGCGTAGCGGTTATCAGTCTTTTCATGCTCAGTTCCCCTTTTGTTGAAGGTGTTTCTCTCACTATTGTCGTCACGAAGCGGCGGCGATCGCCTCTTCGATATCCGTCCACAGGGCCTCGGTTCCTTCGAGGCCGACATGGAGGCGTACGGACCGCGGATGAATGCCAAAGGCATGCGCGGAATTCGGCTGTGCCTTCTGCTGAAGCACGACCTCGCCCGGTACGATCAGGCTTTCATGTCCACCCCAGCTCACGCCCAGTTTGAAGAGCTTGAGGTGATCGGCGAAGGTGCGGATGTCCACGCCTTCGCGGAAGATGAAGGAGAAGAGGCCCGACGTGCCGTTGAGGCCCGCAGGCAGGCGGTTGGCGAGGCCCGGATGGCAGACCTGCTCGACGCAATCGAGCGCCTGCAGGCGCTGGGCAACCGTCATCGCCGCCGCCTGGTGGGCTTTCATGCGGATCGGCAAAGTGCGCAGGCCGCGGATCAAAAGCCAGGCATCGAAGGGCGAAAGCTTGCCGCCGAGATAGGGATAGGCCTCGGCCTTGATGCGGGCGATCATCTCCTTCGAACCGGCAACGACGCCGGCGACGACATCGCTATGGCCGCCAAGATATTTCGAGGCCGAATGGATGACGATATCGACGCCCAGCGTGATCGGCCGCTGGAAGATCGGGCTTGCCCAGCTGTTGTCGATCATGGTGACGACGCCATGCTTCTTCGCAAGCGCCGCCAGCGCGCCGACATCGTGGGCTTCCATCACCCAGCTCGTCGGGCTTTCCATGTAGAAGACCTTGGCGCCCGGAAGCGCCTTGGCGACTTCCTCCTCGTCGCGGCCGTCGACATAGGTGACCTCGACCTTCATGCGCTTCAGGATGGTGCCGAACAGACGGAAGGCATCGGGGTAGACATGCTTGACGGCGACGATGCGATCGCCCGGCTCGACGAAGCTCAGGACGGCGGACGAGATCGCCGCCATGCCGCTTGCAAAACCGAGCGCGTCTTCCGCGCCTTCGAGCTTCGCCAGCATCTCCTCGAACATGCGGACCGTCGGGTTCAGGCCGCGCGTATAGATCGGCCGCACCTTTTCGCCGCGATAGGAGGCGATCATGTCGTCGTAGCCGGAGAAGGTGAACAGCGACGTCTGGAAGATCGGCGGCACCACGGCCTCGGCGAAATTGCCGTCGTCATGAGCGGTGATCAGCGAAGCGAAATCGAACGGTTCGGAGCCGTCAGTCATTTGGACATTTCCTTGATGTCTTCCTCGACGACGTCGAGGATTTTCAATGTTTCGCAGCGCGCCGCTTCGGGGTCCTGAGCGGCGATGGCGTTGAAAAGCGTACGGTGAAAGGGAAACGAGCGGCGGGCAAAGTCCTGCCGGTCGAAAGGATGCGACCAGAAGCGCACGAAGGTCTCGCGCATCTGTTCCAGAAGCTGGCCGAACATCGGATTATGCGTGGCATCGTAGACCGCCATGTGGAAGGCGAGGTCCTCAGGGCCCGATGTGCCCTTGGCGATATGGACGCGCTCCATCTCGTTGAGCTTCGTCTCGATGTTGACGACATCCTCGGCCGTGCGCTTGCGGGCCGCGACCATTGCCGCCTCGCACTCGATGCCGCGGCGCACTTCCAGCGTCTGCAGCAAGGCATCGCGCAGATTGGCGCCTTCGAACGAGAGCGGAACGTGAATGGTCGCCTTCGAAACCGGTTTCAGTAGATAGGTTCCGCTGCCCTTCCGGGTCTCGATGACACCGAGCGCCTGGAAGTGGCGGATGGCTTCGCGAATGGTCGAACGTCCGACAGCAAGGGCAGACATCAGCTCGCGCTCGGCCGGAAGCCGGTCGCCCGCCTTCAGCTTTGCATCCTCGACGTAATGCGCCAGCGCCTCGGTCACCTGACGCGCACGATCGATCGCCGGAAGCGGCCGGATGACCGGCCTGTCGCCCACATTTGCCTTCATGGTTCCCCATTTTTCTTTATCAGGCAGCCGACCTTAAATTGGTCTGACATCTTAGCATTCCGTAAGAATCTTTCGCCGTCAAGGGCGGTGACGAAAGAATTGGTTCATGAATTGGGGATGGCGCGCCGACCCATATGGTGGCGCGAAAAAGCGTTCAGCCCTGCAGGCTGGCGGCGACGTTGAGAAGCATGCGGCGGCAGTCTTCGAGTTCCGACGTCAGAATGAATTCGTCGGCCTTATGGGCGCGGGCGATGTCGCCGGGGCCGCAGATGATTGCGGGAATGCCGGCGCGCTCGAAGAGGCCGGCCTCGGTTCCATAGCTGACAGCTGGGACCGCTGCCACGCGCGAGGCATCGCCGACCAGCACGGCGAGCGGGCTACCGGCCGGGAGCGCCATGCCGGGATAATCGGAGATCGTTTCCGTCGTTACCTCGAAGCCCGTCGCCTCCATCTCGCATGCCGCGGCCAGCACAGGCTGCAAAAGCGCGGAGGGTTCGATGCCCGGTACGGCGCGTACCTCGATGTCGAGACGGGCATGTTCCGGGATGACATTGAGCGCTACGCCGCCGCTGACGAGTCCAGCCTGAAGTGTCGAATAAGACGGCGCAAAGAGTATGTTCTGCTCGGCCTGTTCCAGCCGCTCCGATTGCCGGACGGCCTCCGACAGCACGTTGGCGAGCGCGTGGATCGCATTACGGCCGAGATCGGGGCGGGAGGAATGGCCTGCCGTTCCCCTGATCGAGATGCGTACCGCCGCCTTACCCTTGTGCGAAAGGATCGGCGCCATGCCGCTCGGTTCGCCGACGATGCAGCCGGACGGCAAGGCGCAGAGCGACGGTATCGCGGCGATCATATGCGGCACCCCGCGGCAGCCGGCTTCCTCGTCATAGGAGAAGGCGAAATGCAGCGGGCGGTCGAGGCGCATGGCGGCGATTTCGGGCACGACCGACATTGCCGCGGCGAGAAATCCCTTCATGTCGCTCGTTCCCCGTCCGTATAGACGGTTTCGCTCGGCGCGGACCGTGAAAGGATCGGACGACCATGTCTGGCCTTCTGCCGGAACGACGTCCATATGGCCCGACAGGATCAGTCCCGGCCGCTCCACAGGGCCGAAACTGGCGAACAAGTTGGACCGGTCACCTTCCGGGCCGGGAAGGACATGCACGCTCGCGCCGAAGGCCTGAAGATAGTCCCTGACATAGGAAACGATTGCGGCATTGGGTGTGCCGACGACCGACGGAAAACCGATCAGCCGGGCCAATATCTCCTGCACATACGCCGTCATCTTCGCCCCTCCCCTAAAGCTCGATCAGCACGCTCTTCTGGCGGCGGTTCGACTTGTAGGCCTCCTTGCCGAGGTCCTTGCCGATGCCGGAGCTCTTGTAGCCGCCGGTCGGCAGGACGTGGTCGCGCGAGCGGCCGTAGCGATTGACCCAGATGGTGCCCGCTTCGATCCGCTTCGCCGCCCTCAGCCCCTGCGACAGGTCCGTCGTATAGACACCGGCGGCAAGGCCGTAGGAGGGGTGATCGCTGAGCGCGAAGGCTTCCTCTTCGTCGTCGAAAGTCTGCAGCGTCAGTACCGGCCCGAAGATCTCCTCGGCGAGCGCCGGAGAATTCGCGGCGAGGTTGGCAAGGATCGTCGGCTCGTAGAAATAGCCCTGCCGTTCCATTCGCTTGCCGCCGATGACGCACTCCGCGCCACCTGTAATCGAGGCATCGACGATGGTTTCGATGCGCTGCAGCTGGCGTTCGGAAATGACCGGCGAATAGTCGCTTTCGGCGTCCCAGGTCGGCCCGGCGCGATGCGTGGACATCGCCTCCGTGAGCGCTGCCAGCAGTGGCTCCGCGATACGCCGGTCGGCGATCACCCGCGTACCGGCGACGCAGGTCTGCCCGGCGTTCAGGAGAATGCTGCGGGCGATGCAGCCGGCGGCTTTCTTGAGATCGGCCGACGCGAAGACCACTTGCGGGCTCTTGCCGCCAAGCTCCAGCGTCACCGGCTTGATCTGCGACGAGGCGATCGTCTTCATGATCGCGCCACCCGCAACGGTCGATCCGGTGAAGCTCACCTTGGCGATATCGGGATGCGCGACGATGCTGGCGCCGGTCGTCGGACCGTCCCCGAGCACGACATTGACGATACCGGCCGGGATACCGGCGCGCACGGCGAGTTCCCCGAGATAGAGTGTCGAGAACGGCGTCAGTTCGGACGGCTTCAGCACGATTGCGTTGCCTGCCGCGAGCGCCGGTCCCATCTTCCAGCCGGCCATCGAGAGCGGCACGTTCCACGGGGTAATGGCGCCGACCACGCCAAAGGGCTCGCTGAGGATCATGCCGAGATGGTTGCCGTCGGTCGGCACGACGTCTCCGCCCTCCTTGTCGGCCATTTCGGCGAAGAAGCGGATCTGCTCGGCTGTCACCGCGACATCGATCGATACGGACTGCGCGATCGGACGCGCCGAGGAAAGGGATTCCAGCCGCCCGAGCTTTTCGCCCTCGGCGATAATAAGATCGGCCCAGCGATGCAGCGCCTCGGCGCGCAGGCGCGGACGCCATGTAGCCCAGCCGCTCGATCTCAGTGTGCTCTTTGCCGTCGAGACGGCCTGATCGACGATATCGGCACTGGCGATCGGGCAGCGCGCATAGCTGACGGCGTCGGACGGGCGCAGCAGTTCGATCTCCGGAGCGCCAAAGACAAGCCTGTCGCCGATCCAGTGGCCGAGGGGAAGTTCGATGCGATCGGGATCGAAGGAAATCGTCATGGCAAAACCGTCAGGAAATGGAATTGAAAAGAGACGGCGGCGCATGGCCGCCGGAAAGGCAAATGGCCGCGGGGCGCAAACCCCGCGGCCGTTCGATCAGGCCTGTTTGACGCGCGGCGTCTGGCTGCCTTGCAGATTGCGGGTCAGGAGCGTGACGACGACGAGCGTGACGACGTTCAGGACGAGCGCGACGATGCCGACATTGAGATCTGCCAGCGGCGCCGGCAGGAAGGGGAAGAGCGCCGCAACAGTGCTCTTCGTCAGCGTGACCCAGGCAACGGTCGCCTCGCCGACGATGACGCTGGCGAAGGCCGCAATCCGGGTAACCGGATTGTTACGCATAAGGCTTGCGAGCAGCACCGGGAAGAGCTGCGTGACGAAGGCATAAGCCATCAGCAGCAGCGCAACGATCGTATCGCCGCCACCCAGCGTGAAATAGACCGCAACCAGCATGACGCAGGGCGCCATCAGCTTGGCAACGAAGCCGACATGGGCTTCACTGACCTGCGGACGCAGCGGGCGATAGATGTTGTTGGCGACCAGCGTCGCTGCCGTCACCAGGATCATCGAACCCGGCACAAGTGCTGTCAGAACACCGGCCGCGCCGATGACACCGACGAACCAGGGGTCGAAGGTCTGCAGCGAGATCTTGAACAGCGCCAGGTCGATATCGCCGCCCTGCAGGCCGGGGACCTGAAGCACGGTGGCAAAGCCGACGAAGAAGATGAACAGCAGCATCAGCTGGTAGATCGGCAGGACATAGGCGTTCTTACGCAGCGCATCTTCCCGCTTCGCAGCGAAGGTTGCGGTGAACATATGCGGCCACATGTAGAAGCCGAGCGTCGAAAGCAGCACGGTGGAAACCAGCCAGGTCGAGCTCTGGCCGCTTTCCGGCAGCGCCAGGAAGCCGGGCTTTGCCTGATCGATCGCCTCGAACATCGCGCCGATACCGCCATAATAGTGGTACGGCAGGTAGAGGCCGAGGAACACCGCGACCGACATCACCAGGATGTCCTTGACAACGGAGGTCCAGGCCGAGCCGTGGATGCCGGAGACGAAGACATAGGCGGCAACGATGACGGCACCGATCCAGATGCCCTGCGTCGACGAGATCGCCGAATAGGAGGCGACGTTGATGATGATGCCGAGACCCTTGAGCTGCAGGATGAGATAGGGGATCAGCGCCACGACGCCGACGACGGCGACGAGAACACCGAAGGACCGGCTCTCATACTTGGCCGCGAAGAAATCCGGCTGCGAGATGAGCTTGCGCTCCTTGGCATAGCGCCAGATCGGCGGCAGCAGCCAATAGGAAAGCACGAAGCACAGGCTGCCATAGCCCAGCATGTAATAGGCCGGCGCGCCCTTGCCATAGGCATAGCCACTGCCGCCCAGGAAGACGAAGGTGGTGTAGATCTCGCCTGCCATCAGCAGGAAGATGATCATGGCGCCGAAGCCGCGGCCACCGACGGTCCACTGCTCGAGGTTCATGTCCTTGCCGCGGCGGGCACGAAGGCCGAGCGCCAGGGCGACGATGAGGATGCCGAAAATGAAGAAAAGGGCGCTGTTCACTTCCGCTCTCCTTCAGCTGCATCGCTGGCATGGGCGCCGGATGCCTTGTCGGAGAAATAGATGCAGGCCATGACGATCGAAGTCGCCACCAGCATGAGCGAATACCATCCGAGCATGAAGGGCATGCCCAGAATGAACGGCTTCACCTGGTTCAAAAAGAACGGGGCAACGAGAACCCCGCAGATCGGTATCAGACTAAGTAAATGTATAGGTCGCATATGTTCCATCCTCTATGAAGCGACTGGTCGATTATCCCGCTCTTCCGGCGGATTGCTCCCGCACCCCTCTCCTCCTGAGAGATGGTTCGGTAATTCCTGTGGTGTCGTGTTTGGCCTCTAGCGCCGCCCGCCGGCGAGCAGCCTGGCCTCCGGATCCCGCCGCAATCGCCACATCGCGATACAGCCGGCGAAGGGGCCGATTGCCAGCATGGTGAAGGCGCCGGGCCAGCCGAAGAGATCCCGCACTTCGGGCACAAGATGAATGCTGGCCATGGTCAGCAGAAATCCCGCGCAGGTTTGCGCCGTCAGCAGCGTTCCGACCGAACTCGGCTCGGCAAGCTCGGCGATCGATGCCGAGAACTGCGCGGAATCGGCGATCACGGTGATGCCCCAGATGATCGCGACCGGGATCAGCACGGCGAGCGGCGCGGCATAGAGCCAGCCGATCAGCGCTGCGCAGATGCCGCTTGCGGCCATGGCCGTGATCGTCACGAAGGTACGCCCCCACCGATCCGCAAGCATACCGCCGAACCAGGATCCGATGGCGCCGACCGCGACGGCCGCGAAGGTCAGCCACGCCGCCTTCGCATCCGAATTTTCCATGCCGCGATCAGCGAAGGACTGGTGCAGGAAAACCGGGAGCCAAGCCCACATGGCGTAGAGCTCCCACATGTGGCCGAGATAGCCGAGATTGACGCGCCGCAGCGACGTGCGACGCCAGCTCTGGGCGATCTTGCTCATGTCGACCGCGCTGGCGCGGCGGATGTTCGGGCCGAGCTTGACGAAGCCGATCAGCACCGTCGCTGCCAGAGCGGAAGCCGAGGCAACGCCATAGATCGCCCGCCACTCGACATCGCCGGTCGCGGCGAGAAGATGCGGGCTCGCCGAACCCAGCGTCAGCGCCCCGACCAGCAGGCCGATGAGCAGGCCGAGATCGCGATTGGCCCAGGTCGCCGCCATCCGCATGCCGACGGGATAAACGCCCGCCATGCAGACGCCGGTCAGAAAGCGCAGCAGGATCACCGCGCCGCCGGTCGGTGGCAGGAAGATCAGGCAGGCGGTCGCAACCGCCGCGATCGCGGCGCAGAGCGCAAACAGCCGCCTGGGGTCGAAACGGTCGGCGAGCGACAGCAGGGCCGAGACGATGGTCCCGGCGACAAAGCCGATCTGAACAGCCGTCGTCAGCAGCGCCTCCTGCGAGGCGCCGATCGTGTAATGCTGCTTGATGCCAGCGATTGCCGCGCTCGAAGAGAACCAGACGCTCATCGCCGCCACCTGCGCGGCGAGGATCAGTGCCAACGATAGAGCCTTGCCAGTGCCTGGCGCGGCGAGCGGGTTGGCGCCGGGGGGTGTCGTTCGCCCGCTCATCGGATCAGGCCCTCGCCTCGGCAGCCGGGGCAGGCTTGCCGACCCGGTGGAAGTCGCGGCCGAAATAGATTAGCCCGTCACGGTCGAGCTGGTTGCGGACCGCCTTCACGCGGCAGTAGAAGACGGTATGCGTGCCGACTTCGGAGACGGAATCGACCTCGCAATCGATGGCGCAAACGGCGCCGTCCAGCGCCGGAGCGCCGGTTTCGAGAGTGCCCCAGCTGGCGCAGGCCAGCCGCTCGCTGATCGAAAGGCCCTTGGTCGCAAACTGCATGGCGACCGTCTTCTGCTCGGCCGAGAGCACGTTGACGCAGAGATTGCCGTTCCTGCGGATGATCTCGTTATTGGCGCTCGAACGGTTGATGCACACGAGCAGTGTCGGCGGCTCGTCGGTCACCGAGCAGACGGCCGAGACCGTGCAACCCGCGAGACCGGCTTCGCCATTCGACGTGATGATGTTGACGGCGGCCGCCAGGCCGGCCATGGCATCGCGATACGCGGATTTGTCGACCACGTTCAATCCTCCTCCAGATCCCTGCAAGCCTTAGCGGGCGGCTGCGCCGCCGCGATATTGCGCGGCCGAATGCGTCGACGGCAGGCGCGCATGGCCAAACAGCTTGTCGCGATAGGTGCCGTCGGCATAGCTGGTCTTGTAGGCGCCCTTCTCCTGCAGCACCGGGATCAGCAGGTTGACGACATCGTCGATGCTTTCGGGGGCGACCGTGCGTGACAGGTTGAAGCCTGCCACGCCGGTTTCCTCGCTCCAGCCGATAAGGGTGTCCGCCACTTCCTCAGCCGAGCCAACCCAGGGCGCCTGGCGGCTGCCGAGCACCATCTGCTCCAGGAGCTTGCGGCGCGTCCATTTCGGACCCGCAGCCTTGTTCATGATCTCGACATTCGAGGTGATCGCCTGGCTCTTGCCGGTCTCGATCGGCTCGTCGATGTCATATTTCGAGAAGTCGATGCCGAGCGAGGCGGCCGCATGCACCAGTGCCGCTTCGGAGCTGACATAGCGCTTGTATTCCTCGAATTTCTCCTGCGCTTCGGCTGTCGTCTTGCCGAGCACCAGCGTGGCGCCGAGGAACAGCTTAACGTCATCGGCCGAGCGGCCCTTTGCAACGGCGCGCGCCTTGATGTCGTCGGTGATGCCGCGGACATCGTCCTTCTTCTGGCCGTTGACGAAGACACATTCCGCATGGGTCGCGGCAAATTCGCGGCCGCGTGGCGAAGAACCTGCCTGATAGAGAACCGGCGTACGCTGCGGCGATGGCGTGCAGAGATGCATCGCATCGACCTTGTATTGCGGGCCCTCGTGATGGATGACGCGCACCTTGCTCGGATCGGCGAAGACCGCGTTGGCGCGATCCATGACGACGGCGTCGTCATCCCAGGAGCCTTCCCACAGCTTGTAGACCAGCGACATATATTCGTCGGCAAGATCATAGCGGTCGTCATGGGCGACCTGGCCCTGCAGGCCGATGGCGCGCGCCGCGCTGTCGAGGTAGCCGGTGACGATGTTCCAGCCGATGCGCCCACCGGTCAGATGATCGAGCGTCGACATGCGCCGGGCAAATAGGAAGGGCTGCTCGTAGGTCAGGTTGCAGGTGACGCCGAAGCCGAGATTCTTGGTGACCGCGGCCATTGCCGGGATGACGATGGTCGGATCGTTGGCCGGCAGTTGCACGCCGCCGCGCACCGCCGCGTCCGGGCTGCCGCCATAGACGTCGTAGACGCCGACCACATCGGCAAAGAAGATGCCGTCGAACAGGCCGGCCTCGAGCTTGCGGGCGTATTCCGTCCAATATTGTAGATCATTGACGCGCACCGACTGATCACGCGGATGCGTCCACATCCCCTGCTGGATGTGACCCGGGCAAAACATATCGAATGCGTTGAGATGGATTTGGCGAGGCATTTATTGGCTCCCCCTCGTAAATGTTCGCTCTATCTGTCCACCATATTGGACTTTGTGTGTCACTATGATGAGCGATTGATCTATGTCAAGGAATTTTCTGAAAAGTGTGATCGCGCCGCAGAACGCCCGCAGCACTGGATAAGCACGCCAGAACGCGGGCAGAAAGGCTTCGCGTGGCGACGCAAAGCCGTCACTATAAGAGTACGGAACACACAAGAAAGTTGCGGATAGACATGCTCCGCCTTCAGGCAGCCCAGAGAATCAGGACCACTCGATCAGGAATCGCGTAGCACGATCACCGCGTAGCGGCAGGGCCGGTCGCTCTCGTTGCGGAAAGTACAGTCGTTCGGCGGCCCGAGTTCCAGGCAGTCGCCTTCCTTCATCTCATGGCGCGCCTCGCCTTCGAGGAAGACCAGTTCGCCATCGAGCACCCAGATGATGTGCTTGCGATTGATATAGGACGCCGCAGGGAAGGACGATTCCTTGCCGGGCGGGAAATCGATATTGATGACATCGATCGGCGTCGCCGACCGCGGCGAGACATGGCGGCGCGCATAGCCGGTCACCGGATCGATCCAGACGGGCTGCTCACCCTTGCGCAGCAGCATCCCCTCCTGCATCTCTGCACGCACCATCAGCGTCGACATGCTCATCTCGAACGCACCCGCAAGCCGCGCCAGAAGCATCGCCGTCGGGCTCGCCTCGCCACGCTCGACCTTATGGATCATCGCCCGCGACACGCTCGACCGCTTCGCCAGCTCCGTCAGCGACCAGCCGCGCAGTTCCCGCTCAATTCTCACCCGTGCGCCGAGACGCTCATCGATATTATCCAACATGCGGATATCATTAGCGTCTCACGCCCCTCCCCGGCAACTGCCGCAGCGGAACTGTCAGATACTTTAAAAAGCCGGAGCAAGCTGCTTATAGCAGCTTGTCCAGGGTGATCGGCAGATCGCGGATGCGCTTTCCGATGGCGTTGTAGACGGCATTTGCGACGGCTGCGCCGACGCCGGTGATGCCGATTTCGCCGATGCCGCGGGCGCCCATCGGCGCCTGCGGGTCGGGTTCGTTCGTGTAGATGATGTCGATCTCCGGGACGTCCATCTGAACCGGTACGTGATATTCGGCGAGCGACGCGTTGACCACGCGGCCATAGCGCTCATCGAAATTGGTCTCCTCGGTCAGCGCCAGTCCAATCCCCATGATGATGCCGCCCTTGAACTGGCTGATCGCCGTCTTGGCGTTGAGGATCACTCCGGCGTCGAAGGAGCCCAGGAAGCGCGATATGCGCGTCTCGCCGGTGATTTCGCTGACCCTGACTTCGCAGAATTGCGCGCCGTAGGAGTGCATGGAGAAGGCCTCCATTTCCGCCGGTGGCGGCGCTTCACCCTGAACGACAAGCGCGTCCCTCCCCGCGCGGCGCAGGATCGACTGATAGGATTCGAAGCGTCCTTTCTCGTCGCGATGGCCGATACCGCCGTCTCTTGGTTCGACCTCGGCGAGCGAAAGGCCGGCAAGCGGCGAGTCGTTTCCGGCGAGCTTCAACAGTTCGTCGACGAAGATTTCCGTGGCCGCGATTACCGCACCTGCGATCGACGCCGTCTGCGTCGAGCCGCCAGCGATGACGCCGCGCGGCAGTGTGCTGTCGCCATAGTCGAAGGTCACGTCCTCGAAGGGGATGCCGAGGCGGAGCGCGATATGCTCGGCCTGGGCGGTTGCCGTGCCCATGCCCATATCGTGGACAGCAGTCGAAACCGTCACCTTGCCCTCGGCCGTCAGCCGCATCCTCACGGCGCCGCCAGGGAAGCGGTGATAGGGATAGGTCGCGGTTGCGCATCCCATGCCGATCAGCCATTCGCCGTCGCGCTTCTGGCGCGGCACCATGCTGCGCGCGCTCCAGCCGAATTTCTCGGCACCCTTCTCGTAGCATTCAATGAGGCGGCGCGATGAAAAGGGCTTGCCGCTGGTCGGGTCCTTCTTTGGCTCGATGCGGCGGCGGAGTTCGATCGGGTCGAGCTTCAGCTTTTCCGCCAACTCGTCGATTGCCGATTCCAGCGCGAAGGTGCCGACGGATTCGCCGGGAGCGCGCATGAAGGTGTTGGCGAGCATATCCATGTCGGCCACTTCTTGCGCGAGCCGGAAGGATCCGGCCGCATACATATGACGGGCCGGGAAGGTGAACTGCTCGGGACAGGAATTATGCAGCGTCATCGCGACGATGCCGGTGTGGATCAGGGCGTCGAGCGTCCCATCCGCCTTGGCGCCGAGCGCGACGCGCTGCTCGGTGACAGTGCGCCCGCCGACAAGACGGAAGACGCCTTCGCGGGAGAGCATGATGCGCACCGGCCGCCCGGCGAGTTTCGCTGCGGCACAGGCAAGGATCTGGTGGTCCCACAGGCATTTCCCGCCAAACCCGCCGCCGACATAGGGCGATGTGACGCGCACATTCCGCGGATCGATCCCGAAGATGTCGGCGAGCTGCCCGGCAGTCAGATCCAGCAACTGGCTGGCATCGTGCATTCGCAGATGCTCGCCATCCCAGGCGACGGTCGCGGCATGCAGCTCGATGGCGTTGTGATTATGCCTGGGCGTCCGGTAGATCTGGTCGACGCTGACCTCAGCGCGTTTCAGAGCGGCCTCGGCGTCACCGATCTCCAGGATCGGTGGCTGGCCGAGCAGTGTTTCAAGCTGCCTCGGCGTCTTCTTCGCCTGCTCGAACGAGGTGACAGCCGGCAAGGCCGCGTATTCGGTCTTGATCAGGCTTGCCGCATAATCCGCCTGCTCCTGCGTCTCGGCAAGCACACAGGCAACCGGCTGGCCGTTCCAGTGTATCTCGTCGTTCTGCATCACCGGCAGGTCGCTGGCGCCTGCGGCCGTCGGCGATGACATCATCAGCGACGGCGCCTTCATCCGCGGGGCGTTGTGATAAGTCATGACGAGAATGACGCCAGGCGCCTTTTCTGCTGCCACCGTCTCGATCGACAGAATGCGCCCACGGGCAATCGTGCTGAAACTCAAGGCCGCATAGGAGATGTTCTCATAGGGGTATTCGGCCGCATAGCGGGCACCACCCTGAACCTTCAGCGGCCCGTCGATGCGTGAAACCGGGCGCCCGAGCGCTCCATGCCGGCGTAACATCGGATCCGATGTCACGGCGGGCTGCCAGCGGCCGGATTTTGCGGTGGTGGTTTCCGGCTGGGTGCTCATGCGCCCTCTCCCTTCAGTTCGTTGAGGACGGCAACGATCGTTCGCTTGGCGAGCTCGATCTTGAAGCCGTTGTCGCGAAGTGCCTTTGCGGATGAGAGCTCGGCCTCTGCCGCGGCCCGGAAGGTCTGTTCCGTGGCCGGTTGCCCTCTCAGCGCCGCTTCCGCTTTCGAAGCACGCCACGGCCTGGGCGCTACGCCGCCAAGCGCCAGCCTGACATCGCGGATGTTGCCGGCATCATCGATGTCGAGCGCGGCCGCCACCGAGACGAGCGCGAAGGCATAGCTCGCCCGATCGCGCACCTTGCGATAGGTCGAACGCCGGCCGAAGGACAGCTGCGGGATTTCCACTGCCGTGATCAGCTCCCGGGGCCGCAATTCGGTTTCGAGATCGGCACGATCGCCGGGCAGCCGGTGAAGTTCCGCAAGCGGGATCGCGCGCCGCCCCGACGGCCCCTCGACATGAACCACTGCATTGAGCGCCACAAGCGCCACGCACATATCGGACGGATGTGTCGCCACGCAGGATGAGGAGGCCCCGAGAACGGCATGATAGCGATTGAAGCCGCCGATCGCGTCGCAACCGCCACCCGGTTCGCGTTTGTTGCAGTGAGAGGCGTTGTCGTAGAAATAACGGCAGCGCGTTCTCTGGAGGATATTGCCAGCGACGGTCGCCATGTTGCGGATCTGCGCGCTGGCGCCGGAGAGAAGCGCACGCGACAGCACCGGATAGGCAGATCGCACCCGCATATCGGCCGCAAGCGCCGTGTTCTTGACCGCTCCACCGATCATCAGCGTGCCATCGCCAGCCTGATCGATGCCATCGGCGAGTGCGGTGACATCGATCAGTGTCTCCGGACATTCGACTGTCTCCCGCATCAGGTCGACGAGGTTGGTGCCGCCGCCGAGATATCTGGGGGCGCTGCTCTTTCCGGAGAGCTCGATCGCGGCGGCTGGGGTTGATGCCTTCTCATAGGTGAAGAGGTTCATGCGCGCGCCCTCTCCTTCGTCTCGGCGGCGGTCTGGCCGGAATAGGTCTCGGCGATTGCCTCGACGATGCCGTTATAGGCTCCGCATCGACAGAGATTGCCGCTCATGCGCTCGCGCAATTCAGTTTCCGTCAGAGCGATCTGCTCAGCAGCCAGATCCGGGGTGATGGCGCTCGGCACACCGCGGCTGATTTCCGCGGCCATGCCGATGGCGGAACAGAGCTGTCCCGGCGTGCAATAGCCGCATTGAAAACCGTCATGCTCGATGAACGCATTCTGCAATGGATGAAGATCGCCATTTTTGGCCAGGCCCTCGACCGTAGTGATGCTGCGCCCCTGATACTGGACGGCGAGCGCCAGACAGGAGTTGATGCGCTCCCCGTCGACAAGCACGGTGCAGGCGCCGCACGCCCCCTGGTCGCAGCCCTTCTTGGTGCCCATGAGGCCGGCATAGTTTCGCAAGAGATCGAGCACCGACGTGCGGATATCCGCAGTGACATCGATCGGCTCGCCATTGATGGTGAATTGCATAAGCGTTCTCCTTATGCGCTGACGGTTTTTGAAACTTCACCCCAAGGGACCTAGAAAGCGGCGCCGAAGTTTCAAACGATTTGTGATGGGGATTTCGCTGCGTATCGGCGGCAAAGATCAACTCTTTGAATATTCGAGTCGATCCGATGCAATCGACCGTAGAAATGTGCTCGCGCGGCAAGTGTCAGAACGTCGCACCAAGCAACGCCCAAGTGCAGGCTTCAGCCTTTACTAAGGAGTCCCCGGCATAATGCTCGCCAAAGAGGGGCGGGCACGCGTCAGTGGGCAATAAATTAACGTGGACGAACAACGAGCTTGAAGACCTGGTCAGGCAGCTCGGCATTGCGCTTGAGGCATCCGGCATCGGGATCTGGCAGCACAATATCGCCAAGAACCAGACCCGGTGGGACGATCAGCTGCAGCGCATTTACGGCGTTGCCAAGGGCGAACACGACGTCATCTGGCTGGAGAGCGTGCATCCCGACGACTGTCCGGGTGCCAGCACGATCTTCAAGGCGGCCATTGCCAACAAGAGCGACTATGCCTCGGAGTTTCGTATCATCCGCCCGGATGGCGAGATCCGCCATATCCGCTCCCGCGCCCAGTACTTCGTGGACGGCCAGGGCGAGGCCTGCTTCATCGGCGCCGAATGGGATGTGACCGAAGACGCATTGCGCAACCAGCAGCTCGCCAAGCAGCGCGAGGCGGCCGAGCAGAGCCGGGCGGAAGCGCGCTATGCAGCCGATCACGATTCTCTCACGAGCCTATTGAACCGCCGCGCTTTCGACGATGCCTTTGCCCGCCTGCTGCAGGCGTCCGAACCCGTTGCCTCGCTCTGTCATATCGATATCGACCGGTTCAAGGAGATCAACGACCGCTTCGGCCATGGCGGCGGCGATACGGTGTTGCGGCATGTCGGTTCCGTGCTTGCTTCGGGGATCGCCGGTGGCGAGATTGCAGCGCGCCTTGGCGGTGATGAATTTGCGGTTCTGTCGCTTTCGCCTGAGCCAGATCGTATGCGCGAGATCGTCGCGAGGATCCGCCAAGACCTGCATAAGCCGGTCTTTATCGATGGCGAGCCTTTCACCGTCGAATGTTCGATCGGCTACGCCCATGCGAGCGGCGCCGATGTTGCCGCGCTGCTGACGTCTTCCGACATCGCGCTCTACGAGGCGAAGAAGAACGGCCGCAATCGCGACCAGCTGTTTACGCCAGCACTTGCCGAGAAGCGCAACGCTGAAAAGCAGATGCTGCAGGAGTTGCGCAGCGGCCTGCACATCGGCGAGATCGTTCCCTTTTATCAGGTAAAGGTCCGCGCCAGCGATTATGCGATCTGCGGTCTCGAAGCGCTTGCCCGCTGGGAGAGCCCGAAGGGCTTGCGCATGCCGGGCGATTTCCTTGAGCTTGCTGCCGCCAATGGCCTGATGGACGCCGTCGATGACGCTGTCTTCCGCCGCGTGCTCTTCGATATCAATCGCTGGTCGATGGCGGGGATCAAGGTTCCGACGGTGTCGGTCAACCTCTCGGCCGCCCGCCTCGGCGATCCGTTGCTGCCCGGCAAGGTCAGCGCGCTCGGCATTGCGCCCGGCCAGATCAGCTTCGAATTCATCGAGACCATCTTCCTGGATACGTTGAGCGAGCAGGTGAAGCGCAATATCGAGCGCATCCGCCAGCTCGGCATCGATATCGAGATCGACGATCTTGGTTCCGGCCATGCCTCGCTGCTCGGCCTGCTCGAGCTCAGGCCCAATCGCGTCAAGATCGACCGCCACCTCGTGCTGCCGATCCTGAAGAGCGAGACTCAGCGGCGGCTGATCGGCTCGCTGATCGACATTGCCCGCACGCTCGAGATCGAGGTCGTCGCCGAGGGTGTCGAGACGCTGGATCACGCCCGCCTGCTGGCCGGGCTTGGCGCCGATACGCTGCAGGGATACGCCTTCGGCCGGCCGCAACCGGCGCAGGTGACACAGGCGGTTCTGGAGACGGCCGCTACCCGCATGATGGAGAATGCCGGCTGAGATGGTTCAGAACTGTCCTACGCCGTGCGCCTTCAGCGCATCGAGAAACGGTTTTGGCCGCAGGTCGGTATCGAGCGGCAGGCCACGATTGAAGCCGGGCGAGGTTCCGTCGCGCCAGTAGCCATGCTGCTTGTAGGCCTCGACCTCTTCCGGCGGTAGCCCAAGCCAGGAATAGCGATCCGTCAGCCCCCAGGTGGCGACGCCGCGCAGATCCTCGAAATCGCAGACCACATCGAGATAGCGTGCCGCCTCGGCCCCGACTTTCGCATCGCGCTCTACCGCTGACATGACATAGTCGGCTTCGGTGACATCGAGCTCGGTGACGAAGACGAAGAGACCGAGATTACGGATCTCCTTCAAGAAGCTCGAAATGGCAGCCTGCGACACCGGCCCCTTGCGCAGGTCGAGATGGGCCTGCAGCCCGATGCCACCGATCGGGACGCCATCCTTCTTCAGCCGTTCGAGCAGGCGCAGGAAGTGGTAGCGCCGGTCATGCTCCACGGTCAGATCATATTCGAGCCCATATTCGTTGATCAGCAACTCGGCACCCGGTGATGCCGCCCGCGCCGCCTGAAGTGCCATCGCGATGTAATCGGCGCCAAAACAGTCCAGGAAGACGGATGACCTGAGGCCGTCGTCCCGGAACCCTGTATCGATCGGCTCGTTGACGACGTCCCAATAGCGGACACCCGCGTAGCGGCCGACCATCCGGCCGATATGACCCGTGACGGTGCTCCAATCGCGGGTCTCGCGGAGATGGTCAGGCAGCCAGGGCGGCATGCTGCGGTGCCAGAGCAGCGTATGGCCGTAGATTTCTTTGCCGTGATCCCTGGCGAAATTCGCCACCGTATCTGCTGCTTCGAACGAGAACTGCCCTTGCCGCGGCTCGATCTGGTCCCATTTGAACTCGATCTCGGGCGTCAGGCGGCTGCAATATTGCAGGAGAGAATCCCGGTATTGCCCGTCCGCTTCGATGAATTGGGTACGGGCGGCTGACCCGAAAGGGATAGGCCTACTCCTTTGGGATGAGTACGCTGGCTTTAAGGATGAAGCGGCTGCAATTGCGCCCATAGCTCCGGTTGCAATATTCCTTAAGAAGCCCCGCCTAGACAACTCTGGCATTGTATTTCCTCAGGTAACGGCTTCTGCTTTTCACAGAAATAAGGCCTTCAGAAGATTAAAACCGCAATTTCCGGTTATCATATGTAATTGTATTTTCGGAAAAGCTATATTAATGGACCGTTAACAACAAGAAATAGGGGGAAGCCTCAAGGACATTCTATCAACTGCTTGCTGAAGAGCCTTGTTCTTCGGAGCGCTATTGTATGGAGTCCTAAGGTGATAGAGTTTAATCATGCGACCGGGTCGCTGCGTCCCGCTCTTGAGGGCGCGAATATCCTGATAACCGGCGGCGCCGGTTTCCTCGGATCTCATCTTGCAGATCTGCTCGTTTCCCGTGGCAATCACGTTTATTGCCTCGACAATTTTCACACCGGCCGTGCGTCCAATCTCTCCAGACTCCAGTTCAGCAACCGCCTGAGCGTCGTGCAGCATGACGTCACCGACGAACTGCCCGATACGCTGCCGAAATTCGCCGAGATTTACAATCTCGCCTGCCCGGCTTCCCCGGTTCACTATCAGGCCGATCCTGTCTCGACGGCGATGATCAACTGCAAGGGCGCCTGGAATGTGCTGCGCCGTGCCGAACGCGATGGCGCCCGCGTCTTCCACGCTTCCACCTCGGAAATCTACGGCGATCCCGAAATCCACCCGCAGCCGGAACACTACTGGGGCAACGTCAACACCGTCGGCCCACGCTCCTGCTACGATGAGGGCAAGCGCTTTGCCGAGACGCTGTTTACCGATTTCGGCAAGACCCGCGGCGTCACGGTCCGCATGGTCCGCATCTTTAACACCTACGGGCCGCGCATGCAGCCGGACGATGGCCGCGTTGTCTCGAACTTCGTCATCCAGGCGCTGCTCGGCCAGCCGCTGACCGTCTATGGCGACGGCAGCCAGACGCGCTCCTTCTGCTATGTCGACGACCTGATCCGCGGCTTCGATCTCCTGATGCGCAGCGAAGTCGCCGACAGCCCGGTCAATCTCGGCAATCCCGGCGAATTCACCATGGAGGAACTGGCGCATCTCGTGCTTGAGATCACCGGCTCCCGCTCGCCGATCGTCCGCCTACCGCTTCCGGTCGACGATCCGAAGCGCCGCAAGCCCGATATCAGCAAGGCGAGCGAGCTTCTCGGCTGGCGCCCTGAAGTGAGCCTCCGCGAGGGGTTGCTCAAGACCATCGAATATTTCGACGGCGAACTCAGACGGCAGCCCGCTGCTGTCATCAGCGCTGCTGAATAACCATCAGATTATAGGTGAAACATGAAAGTCGTAATTGTTGGCTCCGGCTATGTGGGCCTGGTTTCCGGTGCGTGCTTTTCCGCCCTCGGTCACTCCGTCGTCTGCGTCGATAGCAACGCGCAGAAGATCAACCTCTTGAACTCCGGCGGCGTGCCGATCTTCGAGCCCGGTCTCGACGCGCTGATCAAGACCAATATCGATGAGAGCAGGCTGACATTCTCGACCGATCTCAAATCATCGCTCAAAGGCGCCGATTTCGCCTTCATCGCCGTCGGCACGCCGACCCGCCAGGGTGGCAGCGAAGCGGATCTGACGAGCGTCTATGCCGTCGCCTCCGAAATCGCGCTCAGCGCCGAAGACGGTCTCGTCGTCGTCACCAAGTCGACCGTGCCAGTCGGCACCGGCGATGCCGTCGAGGCGATCATCCGCACCTCGCGGCCGGATCTCGTGTTCGCCGCCGTGTCCAATCCGGAATTCCTGAAGGAAGGCAGCGCCATCGATGACTTCATGAGCCCGGATCGCGTCGTCGTCGGTTGCGATGTTCCCTGGGCGACCGAGAAGATGAAGATGCTCTACGAGCCGCTGCGCGCCACCGGCGCTCCGATCCTCTATACCGGCCGCAATGCCGCTGAAGTCATCAAGTATGCAGCAAACGCCTTCCTCGCCATCAAGATCTCCTTCATCAACGAGATCGCCGACTTCTGCGAAGCGGTTTCCGCCGATGTCTCGGAAGTCGCAAACGGGATCGGCCAGGACACCCGCATCGGCCGCGCCTTCCTGAACCCGGGTCCGGGCTATGGCGGCTCCTGCTTCCCGAAGGACTCTCTGGCGCTTCTCGCCACGGCGCAGAGCCATTCCGTCAGCCTGCGCGTCGTCGAGAGCTCGATTGCCGCGAACGATGCCAGAAAGCGTGGCATCGGTCGGCGAGTCATCACGGCGCTCGGCAATCAGGTGCGCGGCAAGACGATCGCCATCCTTGGCCTGACCTTCAAGGCCAATACCGACGACATGCGCGAGGCGCCGTCGCTCAACATCATCGCCGCCCTGCAGAAGATGGGTGCCCGTGTCCGCGCCTACGATCCGGAGGGCATGGAGCAGGCGCGTCACTATCTGCAGAACGTCGATTATGCCGAGAACGCCTATGACTGCGTCGCCGGCGCCGATGGCATCGTTGTCGCGACCGAATGGAAGGAATTCCAGGGACTCGATTTCGCCCGTCTCGGTTCGCTGGTCAGTCACCCTGTCATCGTCGACCTACGCAACATCCTTGATAGCCGCAAGGTGGAGGCTGCCGGTTTCGAGCTTCACCGGATCGGCTCCCCACGCCGCGCCGAGACCGCATCGATCCAGGTCACCCCGCGCCTCCTGAAGCCCAAGAATGCAGGCCGCGTCGAGCGGGAGCATCCGGCGGCCAATGGTTCGGTGCGCCCGGCACCACAGCCTGCTGCAGTGTAATATCTATATCCAATCAAAGGTTTAGCGTACGATGGATATGATCTCGATTTCAGGCCAGTATGCCCTGCTCACGCTCTTCTTCGTGGTGCAGATCGCCTACAGCCTCAGCCTCGGGCTGAACTTCTTCTTCGCCAGCCTGCCGACGAACATGGTGACGCAGGCAGACATCGATGCGGTGACTGAGGAGGAATGCCCCTTCATCGTTCTCTTCTATCCGGTTCTGCGCGAGCTGGAAGGAACGATGCGCACGACCTTCACCTCGCTCTCGCAGCTTCGCTACCCGAAGCATCGCTACAAGGTCGTGGCGATCCCCAACGAGAACGACTACGAGACGGTGGCTTCGCTCCGCCGTCTCAAGCAGGAATTCTCCTTCCTCGAAATCGTCGAGGTGCCGCCGACCACGCATCCGAGCTGGCAGGCGGTCTGGGACGGCTGGGACTCCACGCGGAAGGCCTATTGGTGGCATGAGGGGCACCGCGCCTACAATCGCGACCTGCCGCCGAAAAAGACCCGCCAGCTGGTCTATGCCTTCTACAACGTCGCCAAGAAGTTCGAGGGCCGCGAGGACTTCCTGGTCAACTATATCGATGCCGACAGCTGCCCGCCTGCCGATCACTTCCTGGCCGGTGCCGCCGGCATGAAGAAATACGATGTGCTGCAGGCGCAGAACATCGCCGGCAATCTCAACGAGAGCATGGCGGCGACCTGGCATGCAGCCGACCACATGTCCTGGGACGGGCTCACCTATCCGCATCTGACAGCCAACGGCCGTCAGCCCTATTGGGTGCTGGGCAAGGGTCTGTTCTTCCGCGCCTCGGACCTGATCGAACTCGGCGGCTTCCACCCGTGGATCACCATCGAGGATCCCGAGGTCGGCATGCGGTTCTGGACCAACGGCCGCAAGCTCGGCGTCATCGAAAACCCGCTGATCGAGGAAGTGCCCTCGACGCTGATGCACGGCATTACGCAGCGCAAGCGCTGGGTCTGCGGCTTCTTCCAGAGCCTGACCTCGCCGCTGACGTCGATGGGCATGACCCGCTGGCAGAAGTTCCGCGCCTGGCTCAATTTCCTGCCGTGCCTGTCGATGTCGATCAACACGATCGGCATCCCGATCGGGATATGGGCGATGTGGCAGTATTTCAGCGGACAGGGCAATCTGCCGGCCGCGGCCGCGATCTTCCCGATCCTCAATCTCAGCATGTTCTCGCTGCTTCTGTTGCGTCTCTACATCAGCGTCTGGACGCGCAGCAAACTGGTCGCCGAGAGCGTCTGGACGAGGGTCTGGTACCTCGTGCGCATCAATCCGGTATCGCTGATGGTCTGGTGGCTGATCTGGCTCATCCCGCTCTACATCGGGCTGCGCATGTACATCAAGGATCAGGGCCTCGTCTGGGAGCGCACGGTCAAGACCAATGCAAACGAAGACCTGATCATGACGCAAATCGCGGCTGAATGACCCGCAATCAACCTCAATGTAAGGAGTAGGGAAAATGACGAAAGGACATGTACTGGTAACAGGTGGCGCCGGCTTCATCGGATCGCACCTTGTCGATTATCTCCTCGGGCGCGGCTTCGAAGTCACCGTTCTCGATTGCCTGCTGGATCAGGTCCACGGCGATGCCGAAAAGGACGCGCAGGGCTGGCCGGTCTATCTCAACAAGAAGGCCCGCCGCATCAAGGGCAACATCCTCGATGACGGCGTCTTCGAAGCGAGCCTGACGGGCATCACCCACCTCGCCCATCTGGCGGCCTCGGTCGGCGTCGGTCAGAGCATGACCAACATCGTCGAATATACCCGCAACAACACGATGGCAGCAGCCGTCATCCTCGAAGTTCTCTCGAGAATGCCGCTTGATGCCTCCGGCAACCATCCGATCAAGCGCATGGTCGTCGCCTCCTCGATGTCGATCTATGGCGAAGGCGAATACGAGATCGAAGGCACCGGTGACAGCACAGCGCCCGAGCTGCGCAGCCATGAGCAGCTGGCCGAACGCAGCTGGGAGCTCTTTACCGGCGATGGCGCCAAGCTCATCCCGATCCCCACGACTGAGAAGAAGCTGCTTCAGCCGGCCTCGATCTATGCCGTCAACAAGCGCGACCATGAGGAGATGTTCCTCTCCGTCGGCCGCGCGCTGAATATCCCGACATCGGCGCTCCGCCTGTTCAACGCCTATGGATCGCGCCAGGCACTCAGCAACCCCTATACCGGCGTCGCCGCCATCTTCATCTCCCGCCTTCTCAACGACCAGCCTCCGCTGGTTTTCGAAGACGGCGAGCAGAAGCGCGACTTCGTCCATGTCATGGACGTTGCCAATGCATTCGCGACGATCCTGGAAAGCGACAAGCGGGTCTGGGACGTGTTCAACGTCGGCAGCGGCAAGTCGATCACCGTCAATGACATTGCCCGGACGCTCGCCCGCCTGCTGCAGAAGAATATCGCTCCCGATATCCTCCAGAAGTACCGCGTCGGCGACATCCGCCACTGCTTCGCAGACATCAGCAAAATCCGCGATGTCTTCGGTGTAACGCCGCAGCGCGACTTCGAGGAAGGGATGGCCGAATTGATCGAATGGGTCAAGACAGCCAAGAAGCCGGTAGACAAGACGGCGGTCAGCATGGCCGAACTCAGCAGCAGCAAGCTGATGGTCTGACGCCTGCGGGAGCCGGTCCGCCGGCTCCCCTTTCAGCCGATGCTCGCCTCGGAGAAAGCGGAGTTCATCGCGTAATAGAGCTCCTTCGGCCGCATGTCGGCATCGAAGGGCAGACCGCGATTGCTCGATGTCGCGGCACCCTTGACGTCACGACGCTTGTATTCGTCCGAATTGAGCCAGGAAAGACCGTCCGACAGCCCCCAGGAGGTGATGCCTTTGACAGCGGGGACTTCAAGCACGATGTCCAGATAGCGGCGAACCTCGTCCGACACCTTCCGGTCACGCACCGCCTTGGGCACGCTGAGATCGGCTTCCTGAATATCCAGCTCAGAGACGAATATCTCCAGCCCCAGATCGGCCGTCGCCTCCAGGAACGGCTTGATCGTACTGCGCTTCACCCTGCCCTTGGTGAGATCGAGATGCGCCTGAACGCCGAGGCCGTCAAAAGGCAGCCCTGCCCGCTTCAGCCGCTCCAGGAGCCGCAGCACCGCGACGCGGCGCGCGGCATCGACAGGATTGTCGTATTCGAGACTGTATTCATTGATCAGGAACTTGGCCTGCGGCGCATGTTGCCGGGCCTCGGCCAGCGCACGCTCGACATAGTCAGGGCCGAAAGTCTTGTAGAAGATGTTGCGGCGAAGATTGTCGCTCTCGGCGGTGTCGACGACCTCGTTCAGCAGATCCCAACGGCCTATCCTGCCGCCGAAATGCGAGAGCACAGCCTGCATGTAAGCCGAGATGATGGACCAGTCGCCCGGGTTGGCGGCCATATGTTCCATCGCCCAGGGCGGTACGCTTTGGCCCCAGAGCAGCGTGTGGCCGTGCACCGCGATGCCGCTTTCGCTTGCCATGCCGATCAGCTCGTCGACCGGCTGGAAATTATAGGCGCCCCGGTTCCATTCGAGCGCTGCCCATTTCAGATCGATCTCCGGCGTCACGGCGCCGCAATTCTGCAGCACCGCGTTGCGTAAAGCCGAACGCTCGCGCAGCTGGTCGATCCTGACTGCGGTACCGAAGTACCGGCCCCGCGGCGCGAGATGGGCGTTCAAACCGGACATAGCAGGGCTCCATGCCGTGGCTGCCGCACGCGGAAAGGCAGCGGCTGCGGCTACCGCCGCCAGCCCCGTCAGCATCGATCGCCTGCCAAACTGCCGTGTCATCGCAAGATGCTCCACCTGATCGTGGAGCATCTTCGGTTTCTTCCGTTATTTATTCGCTAATTTAGGCATACCCTTATTCGCAGTATTCGGCGAAATACTTGCCATCAATACTGCCGAAGCTTGCTGGCGACGCTCTGCAGCGTGTTGAACCCTTCATAGCGAGCCGTATGCGTGGCGGCATGGGCGCCACCGGCGGGCGCAAAAGTCGTATCGACGGCCGTCAGTCCGGTCATTGCCTCGCGGACATCGCTAAACAGCCCTGCCGCGACCGAACCCAGGATTGCCGCCCCCAGCAGCACCGGCTCTTCCGCCTTTGTGGCGATGACGGGCTTGCCGCTGGCATCGGCGAGCAGCTGGCGCACGAAGTCATGCTGGCCCGCTCCGCCGCTGATCACGATATTCTCGACGCTCACGCCTGCGGCGGCCTGCGTATCGACAATCTGCCTGAGGCCATAGCCGATGCCGCAGAGGCCGGCGATGTATAGCGAGACCAGATTGTCGAGATCCCGTTCCATGCCGAGACCGGTGATGATGGCCCGCGCATGCGGATCGGCGAAGGGCGCGCGGTTGCCGAGGAATTCCGGGACGACGTGGAGCCCCTTGGCGAGCGTGACGGCATCCGATGCGGAAGAAACCTTTCCGGTCGCCTGATCCGCCAGGAAGACGGGGAGCGGCACACCGGCGCTCCTGGCGCGTTCCTTCGCTTCGGCTGCGGCCGGGTGGAAGGAGAGAAGCTGGTCGATCGCGGCACCGGCAGCACTCTGGCCGCCTTCGTTGAGCCAGAGCCCCGGGACCATGGCGGAATAATACGGTCCCCAAACGCCTGGCACGAAAGCCGGCTCCGAGGTCGATGTCATGGTGCAGGAGGAGGTGCCGAAGACATAGGCGAGATTGGCCTGCGGGCCTCCGCCGATCCCGACCGTGCCGATGCCGCCGGCATGGGCGTCGATCAGACCGGCGGCGACCGCCGTACCGACAGGCAATCCAAGCTCTTCTGCCGCTGCGGCCGTCAATCCATGGCCGAGCGGCGAACCGGGTTCGACGATCGACTGGCCGATACGGAGGAAGTTCTCGTCAGCCAGAGCGCCAAGGCCGATCTCTTCGAAATATCCGGCATCCCAGCGCTTCTCATGCGCCAGATAGGTCCATTTGCAGGTGACCGTGCAGGTCGAGCGCGAAAGGTCGCCAGTCGCCCGCCATGTCAGGAAGTCAGCGAGGTCGAAGAACTGCCAGGCTTTGTCAAAAATCTCGGGACGGTTTTCCTTCAGCCAGAGCAGCTTCGGCGTTTCCATCTCAGGCGAAATCTTGCCGCCGACATAGCGAAGCACGTCATGGCCGAGTGCGTTGATCCGCTCCGCCTGCGGCACGGCGCGGTGGTCCATCCAGACGATGATGTCCCGCTTGGGACGTTCCGAGGGGCCGACGGGAAGCGGCTTGCCGCCCTCGCCGAGCACGACGAGCGAACAAGTGGCATCGAAGCCGAGGCCGACGACCGAGGCCGGATCGACAGCGGCCAGCGACACGGCTTCGCGCACGGAGGCACAGACCGCCGTCCAGATCTCCGTGCTCGACTGCTCGACCATCGAGCCCGGCTCATGGAACAGCGTGATGTCCCGCTTGGCGGAAGCCAGCATCCGGCCGGTGAGGTCGAACAGTCCGGCGCGGGCACTGCCGGTGCCGACATCGACGCCGATGACGTGTTTGGCACCCGCTTGTGGCGTGTTAGATGTGTCGCTCATGGTCTCTCGTTTCGGTCAGGCGGAACAGGGTCGATCGCGGCCCTTGAGCGGGCCTTGCGATGTTCAGAGATCGACGCTGTTCGGCAAAATCACCAGATCGCGGATCGTCACGTTGCGCGGACGCGACAGCATGAAGAGAACGGCGTCGGCCACTTCTTTCGGCTGCATCAGGCTGCCATTGGCAAGCGCCTCGTCGAGCTTGGCCTTCGGCCAGTCGTCGAGCAGAGCCGTCACCACCGGACCCGGCAGAACCGCGCCGACGCGCACGCCATGCGGCGCCACCTGGCGGCGGGTGGAATGGACGAAGGCCTGTACCGCGAATTTCGAAGCCGTGTAGATCGGCTCCCAGACGACGGGCACCATGCCGGCGATCGAGCTCGTAAACAGGATGTCGCCCGACTTCTGCTCGATCATGTGCGGCAAGACCGCATGAACCGAACGGAAGGCGGCGTTGATATTGAGGTTCAGCATCCGGTCCCAGGCATCAGGGTCGCCCTCGGCCACCTGTCCGCCGATATAGGCGCCGGCGTTGGCGTGGAAGATGTCGAGCCGCCCGGCAATCTCCAGGATGCGCGGCAGCATGCCGGAAACCTGCTTGCCGTCGAGCAGATCGACGACCAGCGGCAGGGCGCCATCACCGATCTCCTTGCAGAGCGCTTCGAGCTTGTCCTTGGCGCGATCGACGAGCACGACGGTGGCACCTTCTGCATGCAGGGTGCGGGCGCATTCCAGCCCGATACCCGATGCGGCACCCGTGATGGCGGCAACCTTGCCCTTCATCAATCCAGTCATGGCAAATACTCCTTCATAAAATGCGGATCAGGCGCGGCCGTGGCTGACACGCGAGCGGCGGGCAAGCGAGTCGACGATGACGGCGATTGCAAGAACGGCGCCGGTAATCATGTAGCGCAGCGACGAGCTGAGATTGAGAAGCGTCAGGCCGTTGGAAATGGCCTGGATGACGATGATGCCGAGCAGCGCTGAATAGGCGCTGCCGCGGCCGCCGAAGAGGCTCGTACCGCCGATGACGGCCGCCGCGATGGCGTTGAGGTTCACGTCGCCGGTGCCGGCTTGCTGGCTGGACGAGGCAAGACGCGACGCAGACAGGATGCCGCCGATCGTTGCCAGCGTCGAGCAGAGCACGAAGGCGCTGAGATAGATCCGGCGTACGTTGATACCCGCGCGGCGCGCCGCCTCGCGATTGCCGCCGACTGCAAACATCGAGCGGCCCCACTGAGTGCGCGTCAGCGCATAGTTGAGGATGACGGCGATCGCGACGAATAGGCCGAACATCCACGGCACGCCGCGGCCGAGATTGAGATAATAGGCGGCGAATTCCAGCGCCGCGGTCAGGACCACCGCCTTGACGACCAGCGCGCCGAGCGGCGCCTGCGAAAGGTTGACGGACTGGCGCTGCTGGCGCTTACGCAAGCCGTTGACGATCAAGATCAAACCGGGCAGCAGCGCGAGCAGATGCGAAAGCCATGCCGGCATGACGAGGATCTGGCCGAAGCGCACAAGCGACGAGGCGAAAGGCAGATTGATGCTGCCCGTCGGACCGAGGATATAGAGCTGCATGCCGAGCAGTGCCAGCAGACCGGCCAGCGTCGCGACGAAGCTCGGCATTCCCAGCCTGTTATAAAGCACGGCGTAGAGCGAGCCGACGACGATGCCGGCAACGATGGCGACGGCGATCGCCAGCGGCAGCGGCCAGCCGGTATTGACCCAGAGGACGCCGAGAATTGCCGAGGAAAGACCGCTCATCGACCCGACCGAGAGGTCGATTTCGCCGAGCATCAGCACGCAGACGATGCCAAGCGAGATGACGCCGACCGTCGCACAGTCGAACAGCAGGTTGACGAGATTGTTCGGGGCAAGGAAGACCGGATTGAGGATCGAGAAGACCGTCGAGATGACGATCAGACCGACAACGACCGGCAGCATGCCGAGATCGCCCGAACGGACACGATCGAAGAAGGCCTTGATCATGGCGCCGATGCTGTCGTCGTGACGGACGCGCTCGTCGCTGCGGTCGAGTGCGGCAGCCGGTGCAGCCGTGGATGGTTTCTGGCTCATGCCGGGCTCCCGCTGTTTTCCTGGGCCGTGCTGCTCTTGCGCTCGAGGCGCCGGGATACGGAGTTTTCCGTCGCGCCGGTGATAGAGGCGACGAGTTCCTGGTTGGACGCATCGGGCGTGAAGACGCCGTTGTTGCGGCCGAGGCGGAGAACGACGATGCGATCCGCGACGGCGCGCACGTCTTCCATGTTGTGGCTGATGATGATGACGCCGAGACCGCGCTCGCGCACCCGCTCGATCAGGTTCAGCACTTCGGCCGTCTGCGCCACGCCGAGTGCGGCGGTCGGCTCGTCGAGCATGATGATCTTCGGGTCGAGCAGCAGCGAGCGGGCGATCGCCACCGTCTGGCGCTGACCGCCGGAGAGCGAGGCGATCGGCTCACGTACCGAGGGGATGCGGGCGGCGAGTTCGCGAAGCAGCGTCCAGGCGCGCACTTCCATCGCCACCTCGTCGAGGCTCCAGGGCGACAGCTCGTGGCCGAGGAAAAGATTGGCGACGACATCGAGATTTTCGCAGAGCGCCAGATCCTGGAAGACCGTGGCGATGCCGAGCTCGAGCGCCTTGCCGGGACTGTCGAGCGTGACGTTCTGGCCGCAGAATTCGATACTGCCCGACGACGGCTGGTGCACACCGGCGAGAACCTTGACGAGCGTCGACTTGCCGGCGCCGTTGTCGCCGACCAGCGCCACGACCTCGCCTGCCTTGACCTCGAGGTCGATGTCGGTCAGCGCCGAAACCGCGCCGAAATTCTTGGAAACATTGCTGAGCCGGAGGATCGTCTGTCCCTTCTCCGGCATACCCTTAACGGTAACCATTGGCTGAAGCCCTTCTTGCCCGGGAAACGTCCGGCCGCGGCGATCGCGGCCGGACACTATAGGCAGATTTAGTTGGTGATTCCGAGCTTCTTGCAGCCATCGGCATATTCGCCGGTGCAGATCTGCTCAGCCGTCTGGATCTTCTTGTCGAAGATTTCAGCCTTGATGTTCTCCGCCGTGACGACGGCAGGAACAAACAGCTCGGACGGCGTCTTGTAGAGCGTCGTCTTGGCTTCCGGCGTTTCACCCTTCAGCATCTGAACGGCAACCTTTGCAGCTGCCGCGGCAACGACCTCGGATGGCTTGGAGATCGTGTTGTACTGGTCGCCGGAGATGACGAGCTGCAGCGCTGCGATCGTCGCATCGTTGCCGGTCACGGGCGGAACCGGCTTGACGCCAGCGGCCTTGAAGGCGGCAATCGCGCCGCCTCCGGTGCCGTCATTGGCGGCCACGACGCCCTTGATGTCGGCGCCGAAGCGGGTGATCTGGCCTGCAGCCCATTCCTGAGCCTTCGGCGGTGCCCATTCCGGCGTGTCATATTCGGCGAGCGTCTTGTAGGCAGACTCTTTCAGGCCGCGATGGATACCGTCGCGGATGAGACCGGCAGCCGCATCGGTCGGCGAGCCGTTGATCTGCAGAACGCCTGCGCCATCGGCAACGCCTTCCTTCTTCAGGTGCTCGACCAGCGACTTGGCGATCGCGTAGCCGATGCCTTCGTTATCGAAGGAAACGTAGAAGTCGGCCGGCTTGTCCGGGATCGGACGGTCATAGGCGATAACCTTGACGCCCTGTGACTGGGCGATCTCGACGAGACCGGCAGCGGCAGCGGAATCGACCGGGTCAAGCACGATCACCTTGGCGCCCTGGGCAATCACCGAATTGAACTGCTGCTGCTGAAGCGAGGCATCGGCATTGGCGTTCTGATAGACGACGGTGCACTTGGCGCAGAGCTTTTCCATTTCGGCCTTGAAGCCCGGGAAGTCGTGCTGCTCGTAGCGCGTCGATGCCTGGTCGGGCATCAGGAAGGCAACGGTGGACGCTTCCTGTGCGAAAGCCGCACCGGCAAAGCCCATGACGACGGTCGCCGAGGCCAAAAGCAAATTGCGATAGTTCATTTTCTCCTCCTTGGTGTGTTCGAAAACAGGCCCAGGCATTGCTGCCAGTCGCCGCGGTTACCGCGCATTCGCCACCGTCCCCGCCGCCCCACGAAAGGCAAAGCGAAACACCCCTGCGAAAGGACCCGGAGTCCGCAGCTTCTTAGAAATACCTCCCTGCGCCGGCAACGAGGCCAGCTTGTAACATCGATTGCGCAAGCTTGCTCAATCGATGAAGCAAGAATTGCCACTTCTCTCGATTGGTGTCAAGTTACGTCGAAATGGAGAAGCAAATTTTGAATCACGTAAAGCAGGCCAAGAGGACGACGATCTACGATCTGGCGGAGCTCGCGGGCACCTCCGCCAGCGCCGTCAGCGCCGTTCTCAATGGCAATTGGAAGAAGCGCCGGATCAGCACGCAGCTTGCCGAAAAGATCATGAAAATCGCCGAGGAACAGGGCTATGCGCTGAACATGCAGGCAAGCCTTCTAAGGCGCGAAAAGTCCCACATCATCGGCATGCTCGTGCCGAAATATGATAACCGCTATTTCGGCTCGATCGTCGAACTGTTCGAAGACATGGCACGTGCGCGAGGCCTTTTCCCGATCATCACCTGTACGCGGCGCGATCCTGAACTGGAGATCGAGGCGGCGCGCACCATGCTCTCATACCAGGTCGAATGCCTGATCGCGACGGGTGCGACGGACCCCGATAAAATCACGGAAATGTGCGCCGCCGCCGGTGTACGCAGCCTCAATCTCGACCTTCCGGGCGCCCTTGCTCCATCCGTCATCTCCGACAATTTCGCCGGCGCGCGCGAACTGACGCGCCGCATCCTGATGAACTGCGAGGAGCGGCTCGGCAAGAAGGAGCCGCTGCTCTTCATCGGCGGCCGCGGCAGCGATCACAACACCGCCGAGCGTATCCGCGGCTTCCGCCAGGCACATGCAGATCTCGGTGTCCCTGTCGAGGAGGATCACATCCTCGCCTGCGGCTATGCCCCTGAGAAAGCTGAGAAAGCGCTGGATGATCTCGCCATGAAGGGCAATGCGCTGGCCCGCGGCATGTTCGTCAACTCGACCATCTCGCTCGAAGGCGTCATCCGCTGGATCCGCCGCTCCGGCCATCTCGACGACCGCAGTCTGGTCCTCGGCTGCTTCGACTGGGATCCTTTCGTCACCCTGCTCGGCAACGGCATCGAGATGGTACGCCAAGATGTGCCGGGTATGCTGACCAAGGTCTTCGAGCTCATCGAATCAGGTTCGAACAAGCCGGGAATCATCCAGGTTCCGCCGCTGATCCCCGAGCGGGCCTAGCGTCCCGCTACACCACCGTCTCGCCGCCATCGACGACGAGGATCTGGCCGGTCATGTAGGATGACCGGTCGGAGACGAGGAAGAGGATCGGCTCGGCGATCTCCGAGACATCGGCCCAGCGGCCGAGCGGCACCTTGTCGGCAATGTAGCTCTCGATGGCGCCGCGTCCGCCCATCTGCGCGATGAAGGGCTCGTTGAACGGCGTATCGACCCAGCCCGGGCAAAGCGCATTCACGCGGATGCCGAATTTGGCGTAGTCGCCGGCCATCTGCCGGGTCATGGCGATGACGGCGTGTTTCGTCGTCGTATAGGCAATCATCTCACGGTCGTAGAGCACGCCCGAAGAGGATGAGGTGTTGAGGATGACACCCTTGCCGGCCTTCTTCATGATCGGCATGACGAGCCGCGAAGCCATGAAATGCGCCCGCACATTCAGTCCCCAGGACCGGTCGAACCCGTCGATGGTCACCTGCTCCAGATCGCCTGCCACCTGGGCGCCGGCATGATTGTGGAGAATGTCGATGCGGCCGTGGCGCAGGACGACGGCGGCAACGCCGCTTTCCAGCGCCTTGTCATCAGTCACGTCGACCACCAAGCTTTCGGCGCTGCCGCCGGCCTCGGCGATCTGGCTGACCGTCTCCTCCGCATTCATGAAATCGATATCGGCGGCGATCACATGGGCGCCCTCGCGGGCCATGATCAGCGCCCCTGCCCGGCCGATGCCGGAGCCCGCCCCGGTGACGATTGCAACGCGATCCCTAAGTATCATGGCATTTCCCCGGTCAGTTTGTCGTTGTCTTTTCGCGCATCAGGAAGCGCGCGATGAGAATGAGGGCAAGCGAGGCGATCAGCACCATCGTCGCGATCGCATTGATCTCCGGCGTCACGCCGCGGCGGATCGAGGCGAAGACGTAGATCGGCAGCGTCGTGTTCGATCCGGCGACGAAGAAGGCGATGATGAAATCGTCGAAGGAGAAGGTGAAGGCGAGCAGGAAGCCGGCAAGGATCGACGGCATGATCTGCGGCAGCACGATCTGGCGGAAGGTGGTGAGCGGCGTTGCATAAAGATCGCTCGACGCCTCGACGATATCCCGGCCAAGGCTGGCGATGCGGGCTTTGACGATCATCGTCACCAGCGCCATGGTGAAGAGGCCGTGCGCGGCGATGATCGAACCGTAGCCGAGCGCCAGCTTCGGCGGCTGGTCACCCGGCCAGATGGCGGCGATGACGGGATTGACGAAACCGAAGACCTCGACGAGGGCCACCAGCGTCGCGATGCCGATGACGACGCCGGGTACGACGATAGCAGCGGCAAACAGACCATCGAACAGGGCCCGCATCCGGGTGCCCAGCCGCTCCATGCCGATCGCCGCCATGGTTCCGAAGATCGCCGCGAGCCCGGCGCTGGTGAAGGCGATGATCAGGCTGTTCTGCAGCGCTTCCATCAGGAAGGTATTGGAGAGCGCCCGCCCATACCACTCCGTCGAAAAGCCGACGAACTCGCTGGCATTGCGGCCGGAATTGAACGAGAACAGCACGACGAGCGCGATCGGCGTGTAGAGGAAGAGATAGACGAAGGTGACCAGCGCGCGCATCAGACGAGATCCACCTGACGGGTACCGGCGACACGCCAGGCAATACGCATCGCAACCAGCAGAATGACGACGACGACGGCCACGAGGGTCACTGCAATCGCCGACCCGAACGGCCAGTTGCGCGACTGCAGGAAGAGATCGACGAGCGCGTTGCCGATGAAGAACACCTTGCCGCCGCCGAGAAGCTGCGGAATGAGATATTCGCCAAGCAGCAGGATGGTCACCAGCGCCACGCCGGTCATCACGCCCGGCAGCGACAGCGGCAGGGTGATGCCGAAGAAGGTGGAGACCGGCTTGGCGCCGAGGTCGGCCGAGGCCTCAAGCAGCCGCCGGTCGAGCTTTTCGAGCGAAACATAGATCGGCATGATCATCAGCGGCAGATAGCCGTAGACAATGCCGAGCAGCACGGCGCCGGGCGTGTTGATCAGCCGGACATTCTCGATGCCGACGAATTCAAGGAGATGCGGAATGCCGCGGGCGCCGAGCAGGTACATCCACGCATAGGTGCGGACGAGAAGGCTGGTCCAGAAGGGTACGACGACCAGCGATACCAGCAACAGGCGCCGCTTCGGGCTTGCTTTGACGGCAAGATAATAGGCGACGGGATAGGCTACCAGCAGGCAGGCGGCAGCGCCGATCGGCGCCAAGATCAGCGTGTTGACGAATGCCGCGGAGCGCGAGCCGAGATTGGCGAACTGCGCAAAGGTGAACGCCGCCTGATAGCCGCCCTCCGGCGCCCGCTCGCCGAAAGCAAAGACGATGATGGCGATGAAGGGCAACACCAGGAACACGAACAGCCAGATGCTGGCCGGCCCGACAAGGGCAGCAGTGACAAGGCGCCGTTTCGTGGCAAGGGTCAGGGGCATACGTCTTGTTTTCCGAAGATCCGGGAAGCGACCGGCCCCCGCCATAGCGGAGACCGGAAAGGCTAGGCGGCGATCAAGCCGACTTGAAGCGCGCCATCAACTCGGCACGGCCGGGGTCGGTGAGCGTCACCGCGGCGCCGAATTCCAGCGGTGTTAGCGCTGCTTCATCCGGATAGACGATCTTGTTGGAGGTGATCTCCTTGGGCAGCAGCGCAATGACGCGGCTGTCCGTGGTCGGCGCGCCGTTGGCGATGTGCTCCTTCACGGCGTTCTGCGGATCCATGAGGTAGTTGAGCAGCGCATAGCCGGCCGCCTTATTCGGCGCATCCTTGGGGATCGCGTAATAGTCCGTCCAGATCTCGCCGCCGTCGGTGCCGAGCACATAGGCGAGCTCCGGCATGTCGCGATTCAGCTGCGCGCCGTCGTTGGTCCAGCACATCGTCAGCCACGCATCGGTGGAACGCATCGACGGCTGGTAGTCGGAATTGATGGCGAAGAGATGCGGCTTGACCTTGATCAGCAGCTCCTCGGCCTTGGCAAGCTCGTCGGCCTTGATCGAATTGAAATCGTAGCCGAGCGAAACCAGCGCGCTGCCGATCGTCGTCAGCTGGTAGTCATGCACCATCGTGCGGCCGTCGCCTTCGGTCTGGGCGATCTCGAAGAAGTCCTTCCAGCTCGAAAGCTTGGTCTTGATCTTCGAGGTATTGACCGAGAAGCCAGTCGTGCCCCAGTTCTTCGGCACGGCATAGGTCTTGCCGTCGATCTGGCCTTCCTTGGTGAAGCGCGGGCTTTCGGTCGCCTGGCTGAAATTCGGGATCTTGGAGAGATCCAGCTCGTCGATCAGGCCGAGCTTGTGATGGGTCGAGATCGTGTAGTTGGTCGGCACAAACAGCGACCAGCCGGAGGCGCCCGCCTGCAGCTTCGCCAGCATTTCCTCGTTCGAGCCGAAGACGTTGACTTCGACGGCAACGCCGGTGGCGGCCTTGAAGTTCTCGAAGGTTGCCGGATCGTGGTAGTTCGGCCATGTGGCGATCGACATCTGCGTGCCGAGCTCGCCGGCGGCATAGGCAGGCGTCGACAGTGCACCCGGGAAGCGCGACATAACGGCGGTCGCGAGACCAAGCCCGGTGATGCCGAGGAAATGACGGCGGCTGACGGAGCCACGCTTGAGGCGCATGAACTCGTCCATGAAGCCTTCGGCGGAGATCGGGAGATTGTCCTTATAATCCTTGCTCATGATGCTGTTCCCTTGTTTTGGTTTATGCATTCGATGCTGGAAAGACATGGATGGTGGATGGGTCGAAGCCGAGGAATACCTCCTCGCCCGGCTCCACGAGATCGTTCTCGTTCATGCTGCGGCGGTCGGCGGTGATCAGGAAATCGCCGAGGCCCGGAACGCTGACGGCATATTCCGCCGACGAGCCCAGAAAGATCCGGTGCGTGACCGTGCCCTTGAACGCGGCGCCACCAATCGCCTGCCCGCGCGTCAGGCGGATCGCCTCGGGACGAAGGGCGGCGATCGCCCGGCCCGGCGCCAGCTGTTTGCCGGATGCGATCGCCGAGCCGTCAGCGAGCCGCAGCGTCGTGCCATCGGCCTCCATCGTCGCGGCGATCCGGTTGGTCTTGCCGACGAAATCGGCGACGAAAAGATCGGCCGGACGGTCGTAGACTTCCTGCGGCGAACCGAGCTGGCGGATCTGCCCGGCACTCATGACGCAGACGATATCGGCCATCGACAGCGCTTCTTCCTGATCGTGGGTGACGAGCACGAAGGTGATGCCGAGTTCGCGCTGCAGCGTCTGCAGTTCGATCTGCATGGCCGAGCGCAGCTTCTTGTCGAGGGCAGCAAGCGGCTCGTCGAGCAGCAGCACGGACGGGCGGTTGACGATGGCACGCGCCAGCGCCACGCGCTGCTGCTGGCCGCCCGACATTTCGTGGATGCGGCGCTTCGCAAAGCCGCCGAGACGCACCATTTCGAGCGCCTCCGCCACCCGGCGGTCGATCTCGCGCGCCTCGATCTTCGGGCGCATCTGCTTCAGTCCGTAGGCGACATTCTGCTCGACATTGAAATGCGGAAACAGCGCGTAGTGCTGGAACACCATGTTGACAGGACGGCGATAGGCGGGAACGCCGTTCATCTCCCGCCCGTCGATCAGCACCGTGCCCTCGCTCGGCTGCTCGAAGCCGCCGATCATGCGCAGGCAGGTCGTCTTGCCGCAGCCGGAAGGGCCAAGCAGCGCCAGGAAGGCACCCTTGGGCACATTGAGATTGATGTCCGTCACGGCGGTCACGGCGCCATAGTTCTTGGTGACCGAACGGAATTCGATATCGTTCGTCGAAGCGGATGCCACGTCTGTTCCCTGCGGTTGGTTTGGAATTGGCAGTATTTGCCGCCTTATTGCCACCGTCGTTAAGGAAAGAGTAAGCCTGAGCTTCCGGCGCGGTATATACCCCGAGAGAGGTATTTAAGCGGATTAAGCTTCGTGGAAGGTGTATATGGGGATGCGCGGAATTTTGCGCCGGCGGCAGAGGGAGACCGTCACATGAGCACCGATCTGGAAGCTTTGTTCGGCGCCTTCAACGCGACGGTCGGCCGGCCCGCCATGAGTGATGCCGAGTTCGGCGAAACCTTCCGGCAGATGATGGCGGCGCTGGTGCGCTTCGATTACGTCGTGGTCTTCGCCTATCGCGGCAAGGAACGGCCGATCGACCTCTACTCCACCTTCGATGCCGAAGAGCATGTGGTCTTCGTCACGCTCTACCAGGCCGGTCCCTACCTGCTCGACCCCTTCTACCATACGGCCCGGGAACGGCGCGAAGGCGTACTCAGGATGCGCGAACTGGCGCCGGACCGCTTCTTTTCCAGCGAATATTACCGCACCTATTACGTTCAGACGGGGCTCGCCGAAGAGATCGGTTTTTTCATCAATGCCGACAAGGACATAACCATCGTCCTGTCGCTGATGCGGCGCGAGAAGACCGGCGCCTTTCCGCCGGCCGATTTCGCGACGCTGAAGAAAGCCGAACCGCTGATCGCCAATATGGTGCGGCACTACTGGGCGGGCCTCGCCCCGCGCTTCGACGCGCAACTCGCAGCCGGTGGAAAGAAACACCGCAAGACCGGCGGCAACCCGAACCTTGCCCCGGCCGATACCGTATGGCGGGACCTCAATCTGACGAGCCGCGAAACCGCGATCGTCGATCTTGTGCTGCAGGGCCATTCATCCGAGTCGATCGGACTGAAGCTCAATATCTCGACAGGCACGGTGAAGGTCCACCGCCGCAACGTCTACCGCAAGCTCGGGATTTCCTCGCAGACGCAGCTTCTGTCGATCTATTTCAAGAACCTGCTGCCCTCCGGCTGAGCCGCAATCGTCTGTGCGACGGCGACAAGTCCCGCGACCGGCGAAGGCTCGTCGGAGGCCGCGTCGTAGATGCAAGATGCGGCGAGAACATTGGCTGTCAGGATGCCGATGATGATGAATTTCATGGGACGCTCCAGGGACGAGGCAAAGGCCTCGTCCCGTTTGTTCGTACTGGCGATCAGACGATATTCAGTTCGACATTGATGTTGCCGCGCGTCGCCTTCGAATAGGGGCAGGTCTGGTGCGCTTCCTCGACAAGTTCGCGCGCCAGCTCGGAGTCGATACCGGGAAGACTGACATTCAGGCGGGCCTGCAGGAAATAGGCACCGTCGGTCTGGCCGAGATCGACTTCGGCGTCGACGGCAGTCTCCGCCGGAAGACGGATCTTACGCTTGCCGGCGGCGAGGCCGATCGCGCCGATGAAGCAGGCCGACCAGCCGGCGGCGAAGAGCTGCTCCGGATTGGTGCCCGGACGGCCGCTGCCAGGAGGCGAGAGCTTGACATCCAAGGCGCGGTCGCTGCTCTGGGCAGCGCCCTCGCGGCCACCGGTGGTGTGGGTCTTGCCGGTATAGAGAACCTTTTCGATCGTGGTCATGTAACACTCCTTGGTTTCTGCCGCGCGACGCGGCTTCAGTTGACGGGGAGTGTTTTGACCCGGCGACGTATCCGGCATGTTTCCCGGATGTACGGGATTTGTAACGAAGCTTAGCAGGCGCCAGAAGTGATACGAGCCGCTACAACAAGCGGCTCGCTTTTCAGTGGATCACCAGCTCGGCCGCGAGGCCACCGCCGTCGCGGTTATAGAGGCGCATCGTCCCGCCGATTGCCGCCGTCAGCTGCTGCGCGATCGCAAGCCCGAGACCGGAACCGCCTGTCTCGCGGTTTCGCGATTGCTCAAGGCGGAAGAACGGCTGCATGGCCGCCTCGATCTGATCGCCGGGAATACCCGGGCCGCGATCCATGACGGTGATGGCGATCGCCCCCTCCTCGCGGCGTTCGACGCTCACCTCGGCCGTTCCGCCGAATTTCAGGGCATTGTCGATGAAGTTCGACAGGATGCGGCGCAGCGCATGCGGCTTGGTAGAGGCGGTGCCGCTGACAAGCCCAAGGATCGACACGGGCTTGCCGGTATCCTGGTAGTCATAGCAAAGACTCTCGATGAAGGACGCGAGGTCGATGCGGGAGAATTTCTCGCCATTTCCATGCGAACTGCGGGCATAGGCAATCCCGTCCTGAACCAGCCGCTCGATCTCGCCGATATCGTGCAGCAGCTTGGTCCGCTCCGGAGATTCGTCCGCCATGTCGGCGCGCAGCCGCATGCGGGTGATCGGCGTCTGCAGATCATGGGAAATCGCTGCGAGGATCTGCACGCGCTCTTCGAGATAGTGGGCAATGCGGTCTCGCATTGCGTTGAAGGCGCGTGCGGCATGCGCCACCTCGCTGGGGCCGCTGTCACTCAGAACCTCGCCCTTCTTGTTCGGATCGAGCGCATCGGCCGCCGCTGCCAGATCGGCGAGCGGCCGGGTCGCCTGGCGAACGGCAAGCCATGTGAGGAGAACGATGAGCAGCATCTGCACGACGAAGACATAAGGCAGCCACCCCGCCAGCGGCATGATACCCCTCGGCGTGATGTCGATCGTCAGCGGCGTGCCGTCGGTCAGCGTCAGATGCGCCTGCAGGCGCGTGACGTCGCCGGGGATCGCTTCCATGCGGATCGGAAAGCGATGGCCGATAGCATCGCTGATGGTCGCCGCAATCTCGCCGCCGCGCGTTGAATGATCGGGGACACCCGGCAGGCCCGGGCCAAGCACGAAACGATAGTTGCCGCGGCTCAGGGGATCGGTCAGATCCGCCCGCTGATCCGCCGGCAACCGGTCGAGCACGGCGATCGAGGTCGCTACATCGCTCTCCAGCGTGCCGAGCATGACCGCCTTTGCCGACATCATGCGCTCGGCATAGAGCACGCTGAACGACAGACCATAGGCGATCGCGAGGCCGAGAAGCAGGATGATGGCAATGCGCGAGCGCAGCGTACTCGGCCAGACGCGCCCGAACGTTGCAAGGGCCACCGCGCTCATTGCCGCAACTCCGAAATCTCGATCGGAACGGAGAAGACATAGCCTTCACTGCGGACCGTCTTGATATAGATCGGTTCACGTGCATCGTCGCCAAGGCGTTGCCGCAGGCGGCTGACGAGCAGGTCGATCGACCGGTCAAAGAGCTCCGCATCGCGCCCCTGCGTGAGGTTCAGCAGCTGATCACGGTTGAGAACCCGCTGAGGATGATCGATAAAGACGCGCAGGAGCCGGTACTCGGCGCCGCTCAGCGCAATCGTCGTACCCTCCTTGTCCAGCAGGTGGCGCGCGACCGTATCCAGACGCCACTCGCCGAAGCTCAGCATCTGGCCGGCCTCGCTCACCTGGAAATTCGGCGGCAGCATGCGCGTGCGGCGCAGAACGGCCTTGATGCGCGCCAGCAATTCGCGCGCCGCGAAAGGCTTCGGCAGATAATCGTCGGCGCCCATTTCAAGCCCGAGAATGCGGTCCATCTCGTCGCTGCGCGCCGTCAGCATCAGGATCGGCGTCGCCTTGTGCTTGCCGGCGCGCAGTTCGCGGCACAACACCAGGCCGTCGTCTCCCGGCATCATCACATCGAGGATGATCAGGTCGACCGCATTAGCTTCGAGAAAGCTCCGCATCTGGCGCCCGTCGGCAACGGCGGTGGCGCGCAGCCCGTTCTTCTTCAGATAGCTCGAAACGAGCTCGCGGATTTCCCTGTCGTCATCGACGATCAGGATATGGTCGACATGCTCCATGGCGCTTTCGGCAACCTCCAATGCGGGCAATCCGCACCGTCCCGCTAACGTCTCGGGTAGCAGGATGGTGCGGGATTCGTGACACCCTATATTCGATCTAGAAACGATCAACATCCAGGATCGCCTGCGCGAAGGCTTCCGGGGCCTCCTGCGGCAGATTGTGGCCGATACCGCCCGAGATCGTGCGGTGTTCGTAGCGTCCCGAGAACTTCGCGGCATAGGCCGAGGGTTCCGGATGCGGCGCACCATTGGCGTCGCCTTCCATGGTGATGGTCGGGATCGAGATGGCCGGACCCTTGGCGAGCACGGCTTCATAGGCATCGTACTTTGCCTCGCCCTTCACCAGTCCGAGGCGCCAGCGGTAATTGTGGATAACGATCGCCACATGATCGGGATTGTCGAAAGCATCGGCCGAGCGGTTGAAGGTTTCGTCGTCGAAATTCCAGGTCGGCGAGGCGGTATGCCAGATCAGCTTCGAGAACTCGCGGCGGTTGGCGTCGTAGCCCTGACGGCCACGCTCGGTGGCGAAATAGAACTGATACCACCAGGCAAGCTCGGCCTTCGGCGGAAGCGGCTTCTTGTTCGCTTCCTGGCTGCCGATCAGATAGCCGCTGACCGAGACCATCGCCTTGCAGCGCTCCGGCCAGAGAGCCGCCATGATATTGACGGTGCGGCCACCCCAATCATAACCGCCGACGACAGCCTTCTCGACATGAAGCGCATCCATCAGCGCGATCATGTCGGCGGCGAGTGCGGCCTGCTGGCCGTTGCGCTTGGTCTTTTCCGAAACGAAACGGGTGGTGCCGTAGCCGCGCAGATAGGGAATGATCACCCGGTAGCCCTTGGCGGCAAGACGGGGCGCCACATCGGCGAAACTGTAGATGTCATAGGGCCAGCCATGCAGCAGGAGGACGGCCGGACCATCGGCGGGACCTTCCTCGGCATAGCCGATATCAAGCACGCCGGCGCGGATCTGCTTCAAGGCTGAAAAGCTGTTGCCGCCTGCCTTGACGGCGGCGGAAACCGGCGCTGCGGCCTGCGCAGCACTTGCGACACTGCCGATACCGAACTCGACGGCTGCGACGGTCATTGCGGCTACACCAAAGAAGCGGCGGCGCTGGTGGTTGATTTCCTCGGACATTGTTTTCTCTCCATCTCCTGAACTGTTGATGATGAGCAAAAGATAGTCCGGATGTATCCCCGATGTGTCGCGGACCACGGTTTTATGCATGCCTTTGTAGCGTGGAGGCCTGCAGATACATTCCGATACAATTCGCTGCAGCCCGCTACATTGCGGTACATTTCTGCCGGATATCAGACACATCCGGGATACGTCGCCCCTTCAGTTTCGCGGCATCGCTGGCAAAGGCCACGAGCAACCAAGCGGAAGGAACCGACCATGACGCTTCTCATCATTGCCTATCTCGGAGGCGCGCTGACGATCCTCAGCCCCTGCATCCTCCCCATCCTGCCCTTCGTCTTCGCCCGCGCGGGCCAGCCCTTCTTCCGAAGCACGCTGCCGATGCTGGCAGGCATGGCCGGCACCTTTGCGCTGGTCGCCACACTCGCGGCCGTCGGCGGCAGCTGGGCGATCAACGCCAATGAATATGGCCGGCTTGCCGCACTGTTGCTGCTCGCCATCTTCGGCGTCAGCCTGCTCTCGCCGCGCGTTGCCGGAGGCATCACCCAGCCTGTCGTCGATTTCGGCAACAGGCTGCTCAATGCCTCGGGCAATGGCGCCACCGCCTCTCCGGCAAGCTCGCTGCTTCTCGGTGTTGCGACGGGCCTGCTCTGGGCGCCCTGCGCCGGGCCGATCCTCGGCCTGGTGCTGACGGGTGCTGCGCTCCAGGGCGCCAATCTGCAGACGACCTTTCTGTTGCTCGCCTATGCCGCCGGGGCGGCCAGCTCGCTCGCCACAGCGCTTCTCGTCGGCGGCCGTGTCTTTGCTGCCATGAAGCGGTCGCTCGGCGTCAGCGAACGGATCCGCCAGGCGCTGGGTGCTGCCGTTCTCGCCGGTGTCACCGTCATTGCGCTCGGTCTCGATACCAGCCTGCTGTCGCGCTTCTCCTATGCCAGCACCACCACTCTGGAACAGGCCGTCCTCGACCGTCTGCACGTCAAGCCGCAGTCTGGTCCCGAAGTTGCCAGCAGCGGCGCGATGATCGATACCGTCGCAGACACAGGGCAACCGTTCAAGAGCGATCTGCCGGTCGAAGGCCCTGCCCCGTCACTCGATGGCGCCGTGCAGTGGCTGAATTCCGGGCCGCTCACTAAGGAAGCACTTCGCGGCAAGGTCGTGCTCGTGGATTTCTGGACCTATTCCTGCATCAACTGCATCCGCACCACGCCTTATGTCCGCGCCTGGGCCGAAAAGTACGCAGACAAGGGCCTCGTCGTCATCGGCGTCCACGCTCCTGAATTCGCCTTCGAGAAGAACATCGACAATGTCCGCAAGGCGGTTGGCGATTTCGGCATCAAGTATCCCGTCGCCATCGACAACGACTACAAGATCTGGCGCGCCTTCCAGAACAACTACTGGCCGGCTCACTACCTGATCGATGCCAACGGCCAGATCCGCTACACCCATTTCGGCGAAGGCAACTACCGCCAGACCGAAAAGGCGATCCAGGATCTGCTGCACGAGGCCGGGAGCCAGATGGCTTCGAGCGCCGCCGTCACACCCGATGCGAAGGGCGCCGAGGCAAGCCCGGACCTGCGTCATGTCCGCTCCGGCGAGACCTATATCGGCTACCAGCAGGCCTCGAATTTCGCGTCCCCCGGCGGTCTCGCAACGGACACCCCGCGCGACTACAGCGCAGGCTCCCTCGGCCTGAACCAATGGGGTCTTTCAGGGCGCTGGACCGTGGGTCCGGAAGCCGCCAGCCTCGATGCCGCCGATGGCGGCATCAGCTACCGCTTCAGCGCCCGCGACCTGCATCTCGTTCTCGGACCCGGCGCTGACGGCAAGCCGGTTCGTTTCCAGGTGACGGTCGACGGCAAGGCGCCGGGCGCCAATCATGGCACCGATACCGACGAGAACGGCAGCGGCATCGTCACGTCGACAAAGCTCTACCAGCTCATCCGGCAGAGCGGCGAGGTCGAGGCCCGCAACTTCGAGATCCGCTTCCTCGATCCCGGCGTCGCCGCCTACGCCTTCACCTTCGGCTGACCATCAATCCGCATTTCCCAACCCAGAAAAGGAGTTTCTTCCATGACCAATCGCACGCTCTCCACCGTCGCTCTCGCCTTCGCAATCAGCGCCGCCGCCTTCACCGCCCAGGCGGCCGAGATCAAGAATATCGTCATCGTCCACGGCGCTCTCGCTGACGGATCGGGCTGGCAGAAGGCCACCGAGATCCTCGAAAAGCGCGGCTTCAACGTCACCATCGTCCAGGAGCCGATCACTTCGCTCGCCGACGACGTCGCCGCCACCAACCGCGTCCTCGACCTGCAGAGCGGTCCATCCCTCCTCGTCGGCCACAGCTATGGCGGCATGGTCATCACCGAAGCCGGAAACCGGCCCGATGTCGCGGGCCTGGTCTATGTCGCCGCTTTCCAGCCGGACAAGGGCGAGAGCCTGATCGGCCTCGCAAGCTCGAAACCGGCGGGCGGCATGAACATCAGGGAGACCAAGGACGGCAAGTATCTCTATCTCGATCCCGCGGCCTTCGCCGCCGACTTTGCCGCCGACCTGCCGAAGGACGAGGCAGCCTTCATGGCAAAGTCGCAGGTCTTCGCCGCCAAGGAAGCCTTTACCGCTAAGATCGCCGATCCCGCCTGGCGCGCGAAGAAGAGCTGGACCGTCGTTGCGACGGAGGATCGCTCCATCAATCCCGACCTGGAGCGCGATATGGCCAAGCGCGCCGGCAGCAAGGTGACGGAGATCAAGGCAAGCCACGCCGTCTTCGCATCGCAAGCTCAGAAAGTCGCGGAAGTGATTGAAGAGGCTGCGAAAGAGGCAGGCAAGTAAATGGTGGGGCGGCGGGTGAACAGCCCGCCGCTTCTCATTTCAGGGCAGGATTGCCGAGCACTTCGACGGCCTCGCCGGCGGCGCGTATGCCGCTTTCCCATGCGCCATGCGCCGTGGAGAAATCGGTTCGGTGCGTCGCCTCGCCGGCAAAGAACAGCCGTTCGCCGACCGGCCGCGCCAGCACCTGCCTTTGGCTCGCCTGCCCCGGCAGGGCGTGACTGTAGGAGCCGCCGATCCAGTCCGTCCGGCACCAGGACGATGCCGCAAGCGGCAGCAGATGTTTGCGGATTCCGCTTCCGAGCAGTGACGAGAGCTGCTCCAGCGCGAAGGCGAAGGCATCGAGGAGACCGGCGCGCTCGATGACCACCGCACCCGTTCCGCCGAAGAAGCCTTCGAGCACCGGCCGCCCCAGCGGACGGATATAGTAGCTGCCGGTCTCCGGGTTCTGGGGATCGCCGAGCAGATGCGTTTCCGCCTCAAAACCGTGATTTCCCTTGAGTTCGAAAAATAGCTTGTCGGCGAGACCAAGCGGCAGCTGGCTTGCGGCATGGAGGTGGTCGTCAGCTCCGGCGTCAAAGCCGATCGCCCCGCCCGCCAGCACATTGGTCGAAACCGTGACGATTGCAGCGCGGGCCCTGATCGCGCCTCGATCCGTTTCCAGCCTGACACCCTGTCCATCAAAGAGAATGCGGCGGACGGGCGTCGAGAGCCGAAGCTCGGCCTTCGGCATGGCCGCTGCAATCAGGCTTCCATAGCCCTCATGCACCCGCCAGTTGGCATTGGAGGCAGCGTTGTCATAGGCGAGGAAATCGGTGATCGACAGCCGGTCGAGCGCCGCGCCGTTCATATAGCCGCTGAGCGAGTTGCAATAGGCATTCCATCGCCCGCCCGGCTCAAGAGCATCGGAGGCCCGGTCACTCGCCGGAGGATCCGACTTCAGGCGCTCGTCCAGCGCATTCCAGGCGGCGTCCGCCGCCGCCTGATCGGCGGGCGGAAAGCCGAGGTCACGCCATTGCGTCTTCCAGGCCGTCGGCCCCTGCTTGATGGTGAAATTGGCTTGCTTGCCGATCGTCACCAGCGGATTGCGCTCGGCGGAATGCAGCCAGCCACAGCCCATGTCGAGCGGCATGCCGGCAAGCTCGATCGTCCAGGCACGGCCTCCGGCGTGGTCGCTCGCCTCCAGCAGCATGACGGAATGGCCGGCGGCCACGAGCGTCCGCGCGGCAGCGATCCCCGCAGCCCCTGCACCGACAATCGCCACATCGTAATCCATCGTCGCTCCGCTTCTGCGAGATGCCATCGCCTTGATATGGTGCAAACTTTACATAGGAAGGCGACCGGCTTCAACGCAGCCAAAACGCTGCTACTATGCGCCATGACCTTCTTCGAAACGCTCGTCGCCCTGCTTGCGGTTGCCATCCTGCTCTTGCAGGTCACGCGGCGCATGCGCCTGCCCTATCCGGGCATCCTGGCCGCTGCCGGCGTCGGCGTCGCGATGCTGCCGGGCGCCCCGACGATCCCCATCGATCCGCCGACGGCGCTGGCATTGTTCATCGCCCCCGTGCTGATCGATTCCGCCTATGATTTCCCGCTCGGCGCGGCCAGGCGCATGCTGCTGCCGCTGTTTCTCTATGCCGTCGTTGCAATCCTGGTCACAACAGGCGTCGTCGTCACCATCAACGCCTTCACGATCGGCCTGCCGCTTGCAGTCGCCGTGACGCTCGGGGCGATCGTCGCACCGCCGGATGCGGCTGCCGCGACCGCCGTGCTCTCCAACCTGCCGGTGGCGCGGCGCGTCGATGCGCTGCTGAAGGGCGAGAGCCTGTTCAACGATGCGACGGCGCTCTTGCTGTTCGGCGCGGCGCTGACGGTTCAGGCGCGCGGCGGGCTCGATACGGAAACTGCCTTGCGGATCGGCTTTGCGGCGCCGGGCGGCATCCTCCTCGGCATTGCCTTCGGCTTTCTCGTCTCGCGCCTCAGGCCGGTCACCGAAAACACCGTCGGCGGCACGCTTCTGCAATTCGTCTATGCCTTCGCCACTTGGCTAATTGCCGAGCACCTGCATCTCTCCGCCGTGCTCGCCACAGTCGCCAGCGCCATGACGATCGCGACGCTGGCGACGGTCGAGGATTCGCCGCGGATGCGCGTCCATTCCTTCGCCGTCTGGACGACGGTCGTGTTTCTTCTGAACGTCGTCGCCTTCCTGCTGATGGGCCTGCAGGCGCGGCGCATCGTTGCGGCGATGTCGGCGGCGGATCTGGAGCGTGCGGTCAGCTTCGCCGCGATCGTCGTCGTCGCGATTATCGCGACACGGCTGGCGATGGCCTTCCTGTTCCATGCGCTCGTCGCCCACCGCCACCGGCGCGGCCATGTGCTGGCGCCCTTCAATCGCGGCGAGACGCTGCTGGTCGGCTGGGCCGGCATGCGCGGTCTGGTCACGCTCGCGACCGCCTTTGCCCTGCCCGCCGATTTTCCGGATCGCGATCTCGTTGTCCTCACCGCCTTCTCGGTAGTCTTGGCGACGCTCGTCATTCAGGGTGCAACGCTGGCGCCGATGATCCACTTCCTGAAGCTCGGCCGTCAGGGCGAGGTCCAGGAAGAGCTGGAGGCCGCCCGCAAAGCGCTGGCCGAGGCAGCACTTTCCCGGCTGGAACCGGAAACCGGCGCCGAAGCCGACGCCTTGCGCATCGTATACAAGGATCATCACGCCCGAGCGTCCCGAGAGCCCGACCGAACACCCTCCGACCGCCGCCGAAACCTGGCGATGGCGGTCGTCATCGCCCAGCGCCAACGTCTCGAAGAATTGCGCGATGCCGACCAGATCGGCCCGACGCAATATCTCGAGCTGCAGGAGGATCTCGACTGGAAACAGCTCTCCGTCGGCACCGACGAGGAGCGGCGGATCACCGAGAGCTGACGCTCAGCCGGGTGATTGCACCTTGTAGCGCAATGCCACGACACCGTGCTCGCGCGCTTCGGCCGATTGCAGCGACAGCTGCGCCTTCCCTTTCAGCCCGCCCTCGAAGGCGATGATCGCCTGTCCGCCCGTGGCATCGATGGCAGGCGCCACGAGCAGGAAGATCTCGTCGACCAGACCTTCGGCAAGGAAGCTGCCATTGATGCCCGCCCCGCCCTCAAGCAGCAGGCGCTCGATGCCGAGCTCGCTATGCAGCGTCTGAAGCGCCGCCCTGAGATCGATCGTCGGACTATCGGAGACGATGTAGGAAACGCCATCGCCCACCAGTTCGGCGAGATGGCTGTCGCTAACGCCGCTGCCGAGCAGCACGACGACATGGTCGCCGCCGATGTCAGGGCCCTTGAAATGCAGCTTCGCGCCGGGATCGACGCCAATCGCATAAACCGGCGCGTCCTTCCTGGCGAAATGGAACGGACGCTTAACGTCGCCGGCAACAGCCGGCGGATGAGGCGTGCCCTTCGCCATTTCCGCCATCGTGACGCGACCGACGAGCCAGGCATCGCCCCGCAGCGCCTTATGCGTCTCCTCATAGATCGACGACCACTCCTTGCGCCCGGCATCGGGATTGTCGGTCCAGGTGCTCGGGTGCAGGCCACCGTCAATGGAAGACATCATCAGGCAGGTCACATGCGGCTTCATCAGGTTTCCTCGGTTCGAAAAGCGTTCGGGGAAACGCCCGATAACGGCGAAAGTTCAGAGCCTTGGCGATCCCGGACATGATCCTAGCCGCTGGCGAGCTTGAACAGCAAGGTGGTGCGCAGCTTCGCCGGATCGGGCTCATCGACGGGGTTGTTGTGATAGTGTTCCAGCCGGGCTGCGAAGCGATCTCCCTCAGACGTTTCCTCCATGTCCCAGCGAATGCCGCGCTCTTTTGCCCAACCGATCAGCATCGCCGTGACCTCATAGAGATCGTCATAGGGGCCGGTATAGGTCGTCTCGATATAGCGCCCACCCGGCAACTCGCCTTCCATCAACGTGCCGGACAGCGGGATGGCCGCATCCGTCGTCATCCCTATCTCGATCTCCAGATCAGGCATGTCGATCAGGTTATATTTGATGAACTCCATTCCATCGGCGGCGACGCCGGCATTCGCGAATGCGGCGAACAATTCCCCGAAGGCGGGGCCGACGGCGTCTCCGAAAGGCATCGTAACCTTGCGGCGCACCGCGACATAGCGCTGCGGGCCGCGTTCCGTCTGGCGTGGCAATGTGAGCATGACGTCCTCCTCTATTCCAGACAAGGACGACTGGTGCCGGCGCCATCCGACACGGGTGCCAGATTTTCTGCGCCGCTCACTCCTGCCCGTTGGCGAGCTTGCGAATCCGGTCCGCGGTGGCGGGATCAACAGGGTGATAGATCACCAGCCCGAGATCCGGCCGGCCATCGACGGAAAAGGCGGAATATTCGAGCTCGATCGGGCCGAGCTTCGGATGCTGCAACCGCTTGACCCCGTCACCATGGATGCGGACGTCATTCTCCTTCCAGTGATGGGCGAAATCGGGGCTGGAGGCCGAAAGCTCTTCCACCAGACGGCTGACTTCCGAGCCCGCCCCGGCGCGCGCCACATCGGCGCGAAATGCCGCGACGACGAAGCCGGCGAGCGTCTGCCAATCGTGCTGCTTGGCGCGGATCGCAGGATTGGAGAAGATCAGCCGGAGGATGTTGCGCTGCTCCGGCGGGATCGTGCTGTAATCGGTCAGGACAACGGCGGCAGCACGGTTCCAGGCGACCACATCCCACATCGCCGTCTTGATGAAGGCGGGACTGGAATCGAGCGAGTCAAGTAGCCGCTGCAGCCGCGGCGTCACACCTTCGACGGGCGTGTAGCGCACTTCAGGCGGACGGCCGAGGCCGAGCATGAAGAGATGCTCGCGCTCCGGCTCGGTCAGCATCAGCCCGGCCGCGATCCGGTTCAGGACGTCGGCAGACGGCGCGCCGCCGCGCCCCTGCTCCAGCCAGGTATACCATGTGGGGCTGATATTGGCGCGCTGCGCCACCTCCTCGCGGCGCAATCCCGGTGTGCGCCGGCGGCCGGAAAAGCCGAAAGAGGCCGGGTCGAGCCGGGTGCGGCGATCCTTCAGAAAGGCCGCGAGCGAACCTGCATTGTTGATCGGCATGGCGATCCTGTTAGCAATTATACTAGGATAAAGTCACTACTTTAACAGGATGGATAGTAGCCGATAATGGGCGCAGATCAAACATGAGGAGACATGCTGTGCGCATTTTCTTGACAGGAGCAACCGGCTTCATCGGTTCGGCCATCGTGCCGGAACTCATCAGTGCCGGCCACGAGGTCGTCGGCCTGACGCGGTCCGATGACGGAGCACGGGCGCTCGAAGCCGCGGGGGCAACCGCCTATTTCGGCACGCTGGAAGAACCCGACAGCCTGCGCCGCGGCGCGCTTGAATCCGACGGCGTCATCCATACGGCCTTCGACCACGACTTCTCGCGCTTCGTCGCAAATTGCGAGAAGGACGGTCGTGTGATCGCGGCCTTGGGCGACGCCCTCGAAGGCTCCGACCGCCCGTTGCTGATCACATCGGGAACCGGCATGGGCAATGCCGAATTCGGCGAGCTGGCAAGCGAAGACGTCTTCAACACCAGCCATCCCAACCCGCGCATCGCCTCCGAGCTTGCCGGTCAAAAGCTGCTCGAAAAGGGCGTCAACGTCTCGGTGGTCCGGCTGCCGCAGGTGCATGATACGCGAAAGCAGGGCCTGATCACGCCACTGATCGAGATCGCCCGCGACAAGGGCTTTGCCGCCTATCTCGGCGAAGGCCGCAACCGCTGGCCGGCCGGCCATGTCTCGGACGTCGCGCGCCTCTATCGCCTCGCCGCCGAACGAGCCGAGCGCGGCGCACGCTATAATGCAGTCGCAGAGGAAGGCATCGATGCCCGGACGATCGCCGAAGCGCTCGGCCGCGGTCTCGGCATCCCGGTCAAATCGCTCACCGCAGAGGAGGCAGCCGGCTATTTCGGATGGATGGCGATGTTCGCCGGCATGGACTTCCCGGCCTCGAGCGCCAGGACACGGGAAAAGCTTGACTGGCACCCATCCGGCCCCGGCTTGATCGCCGATCTCGATGCCATGAACTACAATTGAAGCTGATGCAGCCGGGCCTCAAAGCCCGGCTGCAAACCCCATTGCGCAGGAACGCGCCAGACGGTGTTGCCGACATGATCGGCAACCAGCAGAGCGCCCCGACGAATGGCGCGCAGCGACACCCTGTAACGCTGAATTGGAATGCCTGAAGTTGAATATTTGATGGTCCGCACCCGAGCGAGGCCTTGCCTGCCCGGATCAGACCTTGCGCAATTCAATTTGTTCAGGCGTTCACGCGATTGAGACTAGAGCGCAGACGCCCGGGCCGGATGCCCGCGCCGCCAGTCTTCTGCCGCCTGCAGCGCGGTTGCGATCCGCTCATCGCTGAACGGTTTGCCGACAACGGCGAAGGCGCCATCAAAACCTTGTGATACGGCCTGCGGCGCGCCCGTCACGAAGATGACGCTGATGCCGAAACGGTCGATCAGGCGGCGCGCCAGCTGCGTTCCGCTCGTTCCATCGGACAAGCCCACATCCACAAGCGCCACATCCGCCCGTGGTGCAAAGGCCAGCGCCTGTTCGATGGTCGCCGCCGGACCAAGGGCGCGGTGGCCGCTTTCGGTGGTTATTCGTTCCAATTCGAGGGCGATGAAGCCCTCGTCTTCGACAATCAAGACGTTCATGTTCCTATCTCCTCGCGTCAGGAGGAGATTGCTCGCGCCGGGCGATTTTCAAGCGAGGCGATCGGGATTTTCGCGCAACATGAAATCTGATCGCATTTGCGCGATCAGGCCGTGCAATCCGGCCGCTGGCGTACCATATTAAAGGGTATGTCGATCCAGGTCACAAAACGCGAGAAGGAAATCCTCGAGCTGATGAGCGCCGGCAAGACCGCGCAGGAGATCGCCATGATTCTCGGCTGCTCCGTGCACACGGTGCGCACCCATATCGACGCGCTGAAGGACATTTTTGCTGTTTACAAGGACACCGCGCTCGTTGCGGCCGCCCTGCGCAAAGGCGTCATCGATTGACTTTCAGGCTGCCGCACTGAAAAGCATGCGGCTTCGTGCGTGGCCATCAGTTCGCCACGATGCGCTACTTTAGCTTCGCCTGTCTGCCCCAAAACGAGAATCATTGAATGACAAATCTTACGAAAATCGGCCTCGGCCTGCTTCTGGCAGTGGCTGGCGTCGTCTCGACGTCGAGCATCGCTTCCGCGCAATATTACGATCCCTATGACCGTCCGCCGCCGCGTTTTGCGCCGCAGCCGGATTGGCGCCGCCCTCCGCCGCCCCCGCCAGGTTACGGCCGCCCGCCGCGCGGCTGCGATCCGCGCTGGGCTGAAGACAAGGCCCGCGATTTCGGCTTCCGCCGTGCACGCGTCGTCGACATCACGCCGCGCCGCGTCATCGTCCAGGGCTGGACGCGCCGCGGACAGGACGAAATCAGCTTCGCCAATGTGCGCGGCTGCCCGGTTATCGGACGCTAATTCTGAAATCGCTGACGTCCCGCCGGGACGTCAGCACCCTTTTCAGGCGGATGTGACGTCTTCGACGGCAAGACGTGCCAGTTCCAGAGCCGCCTCGCGGGTCTTCGCCGCGGCGATGAACCGGCCCTTGTGGCAGAAGGTAGCGCCGGCAACGCCGGACGCCTTTTCCAGCTCCGCATTCGAAAGTCCCGCCCATGCCGCCGGCAGATCGGCGCGCAGCTCGAAACCCTCGTCGGCACGGCGGATCCCGGTAACGCACCAGTCGTTTTCGCGGGGATGGACGACGAAGAGCAGATGTTCCGCGCCCGCCTTGATGATCGCCGGACGGAAAGGCATACCCATCGGCAGTTCCAGAACGCGGTTATCGCCCGTCGTCTTGATCGCTTCCAGCACCAGCGCCTCGGCGCGAAGCTTGGCATCCTGAACGCGGATGCCCCCTTCAACGAAGATCGCCGCAACGGCGAGCGCCGCATGGAAAGCCCGCTCGTCGGCATCTTCGCCGCGCGCATCGAAGGACGGCTTCAGCGTGTCGAAAAGCGCAGGCAGCGTCAGACCGGCGAGTTCGCCGGCGATCGACGGGTCGATGGCGCCGTTATCGACGAGATCGATCGGCAGCACGAATTTCCGGTCGAAAGCCGCATGAACCGCAGCCGCCCGTTCGGCGGGAACACCCAGTGCTGCAAGATAATCCATGCCGTACTGGCGCCAGATCAGGCCGAACGAGCTGAACGGCCGGCCATCTTCGCGCACCGGCGCGCCGCGCTGATGATGGTCGAAGATGCGAAGCTCGGGATCGAAGGCGCCGCCGACGTCATAGACGATGCGATCGGCTGCCGGTGCAATCCATTCCGGGCTGCGCGACCGCACGATCCTGGCTGCAGGAAACAGCTTCGTCAGCACGACGCTCGACATCAGCTCATCGGCATGGAAGCCGCCGGAATGGGTGACCAGAAATTCAATGTTCACGTGAAGACCTTCGACAGGGAGATGTTGCCTGAGCCAATAGCCGCAGAGCGCCTGAAGCTCAATCGCTATCCGGCCACTCTCTGGCGGATCAGTGCCGATTCCGGCATAGTCCTGATATCAGCAGTCGGCGGAGGCGCGTTTGGTCGAGAAAATATCGAAGATTTCCGCATCCGCGGCGCCGATCGCAACACGCATCGAACACAGCATTTCGGTGGCAGAACCCGAGATCGCATGGGCAGCGCGCCGCCAGGCGGAAATCGACGAGGGGCTTGAGGACCGCAGGAAGTCAGGCGAGCACCCGCATCCGGAAAGTAATGCCGAAGACGCCGGCAGCCGCCATCTCGATCTGCATCACTCCGAAAGCGCGGAGCAGACCGACGCCCCCGAGAAGCTGTCGGGCGAGAGCGAGCGCATCGGCACCGGGAATCTTGATGAAGAAGACGTGCCGTTCGGCGAGCATTCCGGCTACATCTGAAAGACCGGCCTGAGGCGCAGCGATGCGCGCCTCAGGCCCTGATATCACTTCGCCTCGGCGACGGCCTCGCCGGGCTCCTCTTCCACCGGCCGCACCTTGAACACGCGACGGACGGTGACGAAGAGCAGCGGGATGAAGAAGACGCCGATGACGGTGGCCGAAATCATGCCGCCCATGACGCCGATACCGATCGAGTTCTGGCTGCCCGAGCCGGCGCCGCTTGCCACCGCCAGCGGCAAGACGCCGAGGATGAAGGCAAGCGAGGTCATCAGGATCGGCCGCAGGCGCTGGCGCGCCGCCTCGACCGTCGCCGTGACCAAATCCTTGCCGGACTTCTGCTGATCGATCGCGAACTCGACGATCAGGATCGCATTCTTCGCCGCAAGGCCGATCGTCGTCAGCAGGCCGACCTTGAAGTAAACGTCGTTGTTCTGGCCGAAGAGCAGCGCCGCGGCGAGCGCGCCGAAGACGCCGATCGGAACGGAGAGCATGACCGCAAACGGGATCGCCCAACTTTCATAGAGGGCTGCAAGCGCCAGGAAGACCACGAGGATCGAGATCGCGTAGAGCTGTGCCGCCTGGTTGCCGGAGAGACGTTCCTGAGCCGAAAGGCCGGTCCACTCATGGGTGAAGCCACCCGGCAGCTGGCCGACGATCGCGTCGATCTCGTTCATCGCGTCACCTGATGATACGCCCGGTGCCGCAGCCCCCTGGATTTCGACGGCGGACGAGCCGTTATAGCGCTCCAGGCGCGGCGAGCCGAACTTCCAGTGGCCGTCGGCGAAGGCCGAGAACGGCACCATCTCGCCATCGGAATTCTTCACATACCACCGGTCGAAATCCTCCGGCTGCATGCGGAACGCCTTGTCGGCCTGGACATAGACCTTCTTGACGCGGCCGCGGTCGATGAAGTCGTTGACATAATTGCCGCCCCAGGCTGTCGACAGCGTCGTGTCGATATCCGAGAGGTTGAGGTTGAGCGCGCTCGCCTTTTCCTGGTCGATATCGACGGAATATTGCGGCGAATCCTCCTGGCCGTTCGGGCGCGTGCCGACAAGCTTGTTGCTCTTGCCCGCAGCAGCCAGAAGCTGGTTGCGCACCTGGATGAGCTGCTGGTGGCCGGCGCCGTTCATGTCCTTCAGATAGAAGTCGAAGCCGGCATTGTTACCGAAGCCAGGGATGGCTGGCGGCGACAGAGCGAAGACATTGGCGTCCTTGATCTTCGAGAATGCTCCCATCGCCCGCTGCGCAATGGCCTGAGCCTTCGCCTGCGGCGTCGTTCGCTGATCGAAATCCTTGAGCTTCACGAAAGCGAGGCCGACATTCTGCCCCTGCCCGCCGAAGCCGAAGCCGACGACGGCCATGACGCCGGTGACGTAATCCTTCTCGTCGTTGAGATAGTGGTCCGTCACCTGCTTCAGCACCTTCTGCGTGCGGTCGGCCGTGGCGCCGACAGGCAGCTGGACGCTGGTGATCAGAATACCCTGGTCTTCATCCGGCAAGAACGAGCTCGGCAGGCGGGTGAAGAGATAGCCGGTCGCGACAGCAATCAGCAGGAACATGGCGATGAAGATGCCGGACCGGCGGATGATGCCACTGACGCTGCGCTGGTAGCCGCGGGTGCCGCGGTCGAAATTGCGGTTGAAGAAGCCGAAAACGCCGCGGCTCTTGGCGCCATGCTTCGGCTTCTTGAGGATCGTGGCGCAAAGCGCCGGCGTCAGGATCAGGGCGACGACGACCGACAGCAGCATCGCCGACACGATCGTCACCGAGAACTGCCGGTAGATGACGCCGACCGAGCCCGAGAAGAAGGCCATCGGGATGAACACCGCCGACAGCACGGTGGCGATACCGATCAGCGCGCCGGTGATTTCTTCCATCGACTTGATGGTCGCCTCGCGCGGCGAAAGCCCCTCTTCCTCCATCACGCGCTCGACATTCTCGACGACGACGATCGCGTCATCGACCAGAAGACCGATCGCCAGCACCATGCCGAACATCGTCAGAGTATTGATCGAGTAGCCGAAGAAGGCGAGCACGCCGAAGGTGCCGAGCAGCACGACCGGAACCGCGAGCGTCGGAATAAGCGTCGCGCGAAAACTCTGCAGGAAGACGAACATGACGATGAAGACGAGGACGATCGCTTCAACGAGCGTCTTCACCACGTCTTCGATCGACAGCTTTACGAAGGGCGTCGTGTCATAGGGATAGACGACCTCGACATTCGGCGGCAGGGTGCCGCGCAGCGTCTCGACCGTCGACTGAACCGCCTCTGCCGTATCGATGGCATTGGCGCCGGAGGCGAGGTTGATCGCGAGGCCGGCGGCCGGATTGCCGTTATAGGTCGAGAAGCTCGAATAGCTCTCGGCGCCCAGCTCGACAGTCGCGACGTCGTTCAGCCGCACCAGCGAACCGCTGCTGGCGCTCTTCAGGATGATGTTCTGAAACTGCTCGGGCGTCTGCAGGCGGCTCTTTGCCGTCACCGTCGCATTGAGCTGCTGGCCCTTGCGCTGCGGCAGCGCGCCGAGCTGGCCGGCGGCGACCTGGGTATTCTGCGCCTCGATCGCGTTCGTCACATCGCTGACCATCAGCGAGTATTTCGCGAGCTTGTCCGGATCGACCCAGATGCGCATCGCGTAACCGGAGCCGAAGAGCTGCGTGTCGCCGACGCCGGGAACGCGCTTCAGCGTGTCGTTCAGCGAGCTGTTGACGTAGTCGGCCAGGTCGGTCGATGTCAGCTTGCCGTCCATCGAGACGAAGCCGATGACCATCAGGAAGTTCGAGGTCGACTTCGTTACCGTCAGGCCGGTGTTCTGAACGCTCTGCGGCAGCTGCGCCTCGACGAGCTGCAGCTTGTTCTGCACCTGCATCTGCGCAACGTCGGGGTTGGCGGCGCTGGTGAAGGTCAGCGAGATCGACGCCTGACCGGTCGATTGCGAGGTCGAGGTCATGTAGTCGAGATTGTCGATCCCGGTCATGCCCTGTTCGATGACCTTGGTGACGGAATTTTCGACCGTTTCGGCGTCGGCGCCCGGATAGGTGCCGGAGATGCGCACGGTGGTCGGGGCGATCTGCGGATATTGTGAGATCGATAGTGTCGTGATCGACAGGATGCCGGCAAGCATGATGACGATGGCGATGACCCAGGCAAAGACCGGCCTGGCAATAAAGAACCGGGACACGGGCTTACCTCACTTCGTTACGGGCGTGTTCGCCGCTTCCTTGACCGGGGCAGCCTCGGCCGCATCGGCCTGCTTGATCTCGCCGGTCGCGTCGTCGAGCGTCACGTCGTCGACCTTGACATCCTGGCCGTCCCTGACGCGCTGGATGCCCTCGACGATGACGCGGTCGCCATCATCGATGCCGCCGGCCACCAGCCAGCTGTTGCCGATGCTGCGCTGAACGCTGAGCGTCCGCCGCTGCACCTTGCCGTCCGTGGAAACGAACATTGCCGTCGGATCGCCCTTGGTGTCGCGGGTGACTGCACGCTGCGGCACGAGGAAGCTGTTGGGCGCCACGCCCTCTTCGATCGTCGCGCGCACATACATGCCGGGCAGCAGCAGCCGGTCCGGATTGGGGAAGGTTGCGCGCGCCGTCACGGTTCCCAGCGTCTGCGAGACGGAGGATTCGAGGAATTCGAACTTGCCGGGTTTGTCGTATTTCGAGCCGTCCTCGAGCTTGACGTTGACAGAGACATTGTCGCCCGTCGTTTTGATCCGTCCATCCGCGATCGACTTGCGCAGGGCGAGAAGATTGGTGCTCGATTGCGTGACGTCGATATTGATCGGGTCGAGCTGGTTGATGGTGGCGAGCGCCGTCGTCTGCTCGGCGGTGACGAGCGCGCCGACCGTGACAGCCGATGCGTCGATGCGGCCACCGATCGGCGCGCGGATCTTCGTATAGCCGAGGTTGATGCGCGCGGTCTCGAGGGCCGCGCGCGCCGAGGCGACATCGGCGAGAGCCTGCGCCAGCGTCGAGCGGGCGTCGTCGAGATCCTGCTTGCTGACCGCGGCCTGAGAGGTCAGGCCCTGGTAGCGATCGACCTTCGCTTGGGCGCTCGGAACCGCACCTTCAGCCTTCTGAAGCGTGGCAACCGAGCTGTCAAAGGCTGCCTGGTAGGGGCTCGGCTCGATTTCGTAGAGAACGTCACCGGCATTGACCTCGCTGCCCTCCTTGAAATTACGGGCGCGGATGATGCCGCCGACCTGGGGCCGGACCTCGGCGATCAGCGATGCGGCGGTGCGGCCAGGCACTTCGGCGGTGATCGTCACCGATTGCGGACGCAGCGTCACGGCGCTCACCTGCGGCTTGGCATCGGCGGCGGCCTTCTGCTGCTGCGGCGCCTGCTCGTTGCAGGATGCGAGCGCAAGCGTGAGCGCGGTGGCATAACCAAGGTTCGCAAGCCATCTGGTCTTGGCGATAGGCATTCAAGGCTCCTGTGTCGCCTGGCGATCGCTTAGGAGGCAATGCAGGCAGTTCGTGATTTGTAATGACGGCCGCCGCTATAACGGCGGACCGCGAAATCGGTTTCGTCCGCACCCCGCCGCAGCTCGTCAAAGCGCAGGCGGCACGGCAAGCTCTCAGCTCTGCTCGATCTTGCGGGCTGCCTCATCGAGAGCCTCGGCGACAGCGCTGATCGTCTCCTTGGTGACGGCGCCTTGCCGCAATTTCATCCGTAGGGCCATTTTGATGTTCTGCATGCCGCGCACCACTTCATCGGGCGCATCGCGCGGCGGACCGCGCTCACCGGCGATGACGGCGCGCGCCAGGATATCGTCGATCTGCTTCCTGTTGGCATCGACGAAGAGCCGCCCCTCCGCCGTCGGCCGGTAGAGCTTGCGGCCACCGTCTTCGAGGGTGATCGAGGCGTAGCCCATATCGTCGAGCCATGAGAGCGTCGGATAGATGACGCCGGGGCTCGGTGAATAGCTGCCGCCGAGACGCTCCTCGATCGCCTTGATCAGTTCGTAGCCGTGCGCCGGACGCTCGACGATCATCGCCAGGATAAGAAGACGCAGATCCCCATAATCGAACAGCCGCCGCCCGCGCCCGCCACGCGGATGGCGCCCTGGGTGATCCTCCCGCTCGTCTTCAGGGCGGGCATCATCGGAAAAATGCAGGTCTCGGCCGGTCATGCGGCGGAACCTATCGTCCCGATATATCGGCAATCAAGATATATCGCGATATATGACGAAAATTTAATCTCGCGTGACGGTTCCGTGATGCGCGGGCGTCAGACCGGTGTCCCGACGCCAAGCAGCGCTTCCTTCTCGTTCACCGACAGACTGGTCAGCCGGTAGAGAATGAAGCCTGCTTTTTCCGAGCGGATGGTGGCCAGCGTTTCGCCGAAGACGTCCCTGATCTCGCCAAGCACCTCGCCTGCGATCACGGGGTCGCCGAGATCCTTTGCCGGATACCAGAGGCCTTTGACGGATGCGGTTGGCACCCACATGGTCACGACGTCAAGCTTTGTTACCTGCGCCGTGCCCGGGAGCATGCCGATATGCTGCATCACCCGGCGGATACCGTCGGTCATCTGCGTCACCGTCGCCTCGCCCCAGAGACCGTTACCGCTGACCTCCGGCAGGATGCTGGGAATGCCGAGCTTATGGGAGGCATCGACCGTATAGCCCGAACCGCCGGCTGCGACCGCGATCTTGATGCCGAATGCGGCAGCGAGCGCCTGCGATTTCTCGCAGCCGGCCGGGAAGATCGTGAAGGGTTCGAGGCCCTCGTCGAGATCGCCGCCATGGCAATCGATATAGGCATCGGCCTTCGGGAAGACTTCTGTGACCAGCCAGTGGGCAAGCTGCTCGCTGGTCGTGCCGTCAGGCTTGCCGGGGAACATCCGGTTCAGGTTCTTCCCGTCCTGCGGCATGATGTAGATGTTTCGCCGGTGAAAGGCCTCGACATTGAGGACCGGCAAGACGAGCAGCGTGCCCCTGATCTCCTCCGGCCGCGTCTTCATCAGCCGCACGGCCGCCTCGATCGAGCAATATTCCGAGCCATGAACGCCCGCGGTGACCAGCAGGCATGGCCCCGCTTCGGCTCCTTCGATGATTGCATAGGGGATTTCGAGTTCCGCCGTCGGCTTGATATGGCCGAATTCGGATCGGGGCTTTCCGGTCCTCAAGGCTGGCAGGGCGGTCATCGCTTATCCTCCATCACTAGATCGTCTCAGGCGGCGGCGAGCCGCCGCAGCAGCATTGTCCAGGCGCGCATGCCCAGCTTGAAATTCGACAGCCGGAAGAATTCGTTCGGTGCGTGGTAATCCTCATCCGCCGTCGAGAATGAGAAGAAGATCGCCGCGCAGCCGAGATGCTTGCGAAAGGCGCTGCCGATCGGGATCGTCGCGCCCATGGCAACACGCAGCGGCTTCTGGCCGAGCAACTCGCCCAGCACCTCTTCCGAAATCTTCAGCGCCGGCAGATCAGGATCGACGAAATCGGCCTCGCTGCCCGGCCCATGGCGATGGATTTCGAGCTGGAAACCCTTCGGCAGGCGCTGCTGCAGGTGGCGAGTGATCGCAACGATAACCGTATCCGGCTTCTGCCCGGCGACGAGGCGGCAGGTGATCTTGGCGCCAGCGGTATTCGGGATGACCGTCTTGGTGCCCTTGCCCTGGTAGCCACCCCAGATGCCGTTGAACTCCAGCGTCGGCTCCAGCCACTGGCGGATCAGCAGTTCGCGGCCGGTATCGATCGGATCGCCACCGGCAACGCCGATCTCGCGGTAATAGGCGGCACTGTCGAAATTCGAGGCGTCGATCGCTGTTAGGATGCGTGGATCGAGCGGTGTCGCACCATCGAGAAAACCTTCGACGCTCACCCGGCCATCCGGGCCATGCATTGAGGAAAGCAGTGCCGAAAGCGCAGAAATCGGGTTCGGCGCGCTGCCGCCGTGGCGGCCGGAATGCAGGTCCTTCGCGGCACCGTAACGGTCACATCGAGCGCCGCCAGGCCGCGGCTCGCGACCGTGATCGACGGCTTGTCCGGCCGCCACATGGCGCCATCGGCCGAGAGCACCAGATCGCAGCGGAGCTTCTCGCGATACTTTTCCAGCGTCGGCGCAAAATGCGGACTGCCGGATTCCTCCTCGCCCTCGATCAGCACCTTCAGATTGACCGGCAACTTGCCTTCGACGCGCATGAAGGCTTCGGCGACGAGGATCGGGATCAGCAACGGCCCCTTGTCGTCCGAGACGCCGCGGGCATAAAGCCTGCCATCACGCTCGTCCGGCTCGAAGGGCGGCGTCTGCCACTTTTCCAGCGGGTCCGGCGGCTGGACATCATAGTGGCCGTAGACAAGGAAGGTCGGCAGTTTGGGATCAGCGATGATCTCGCCGTAGACGGCCGGATGGCCGCCGGTTTGCAACATCTCGACGGAAGCGAAGCTCGCCTTCTGCAGCCGCGACACAACGAAGGCGGCCGCCTGATGGATCCCATCGATGAAGGCCGGATCGGTGCTGACGCTCGGGATCCGGCAGAAAGCCTTCAGGTCTTCGAGGGCTGCCGGATAATTCTCTTCCAGATAGGTCTCGACGCTCATTTCCCGCCATCCACGCTGATGACCTGGCCGGAAACCCAGCCGGCATAATCGGAGGCGAAGAACATCACCATGGCGGCAATGTCTTCCGGCACGCCGAGGCGCTTCAGCGCAATGTTCTGCAGCAGCCGCGCCTGCCCTTCCTCGCCCATCGCATCCCACTGGCGCTCGGTGGTTGGATTGGAGCGGACGAAACCAGGGGCGACATTGTTGACCGTGATGCCCCATGGGCCAAGCTCGTGGGCCAGCTGGCGCGTCAGGCCGATCTGCCCGGCCTTCGCGCTGGCATAGGCCTGGATGCCGGTCAGTGAAATACCGAGGCCGGCGCCGCTCGAAATATTGATGATGCGGCCAGACTTGCGCTTCTTCATGACAGGCGCGACCGCCTGCGACATGAAGAAGGCGCCGGACAGATTGACGTCGAAGATCGTCTGCCAGTCGCTCTCGGATATGTTCTCGATCGGCCGGCCGACCTGGCCACGCACGCCGCCGGCATTGTTGACGAGAATATCGACATCGCCGAACCCAGGCACCAGTGCCTGGACATCGGTGCGACTGCCGACATCAAGCACATGGGCGCTCGTCCTGTCACCGCAGAGCTTTACCGTCTCCGCCAACCCCGCCACATTGACATCGCAGACATGGACCCGCGCGCCGCGGCTCGCAAACCCCTCGGCAATCGAGCGGCCGAAGCCATGCGCTGCCCCGGTCACGATCACCGTCTTTCCCTCGAAGGAAATGTTCATGCCAGCCTCGCAAGCTCTTCGATATTCTCCATCGAAAGCGGCCGCTTGCCGTCCTCGATCTCGTGGATCATCTCGATGACCCGGGCAGCAAGCGGTGTCGGCACCCGCGATTCCTTGCCGATCTCGACCACCGGCAGCACCTGCGCATCGACCTCGGTCTTGCGCTTGCGCACCGCGAGATCGCGCCAGATGCCGGAATGCGATTTCACCGATTTGCGGTTGTGCACCGACATGTCGTCGAAGGATTTGCTGGTCTGCTCCGGCGTCGCCAACGGCCCGAAGGCTGCCGGATCGAAACCGTCGAAGGCTTCCGGCCGGATATTGTTGATGGCGGCGACGGTCGCCACTTCGAGCGCCAGCTTGCGTAGCACCGGTCTCGCGACCGGATGGTCGAGCACATCGGCGATGCTGTCATTGGTGAGCGCCGTGCCGAAGAGCAGCGCGCCGTAGATCAGCTTGCCCCAGAGGAAACCCCAGATGTTGTTGGTGATCAGCGCCTTGGGCTCGAACTGCTTCATCAGGTCGTAGATATCTTCGGCCCGGTCCGTAAACCGCCCGTCGAGCTCGCCGATCACCACGGCGCCGTGACCGCTATATTGGACGACACCCGGCTCCAGATAATCGGCGCCGAAATTGACGAAGCAGCCGATGACCCGGTTTTCGCCTGTGATCCGCGCAATCACCCGCTCGTTGAGACCGTTCTGCGCCGAGACGACATAGCCGTCGGAGGCGAGATGCTCGACCGGCATCTTGGCCGCCGCCTCGGTGTGATGCGCCTTCACGCAGAGGAATGTCCGGCCGTAGGTGCCCTTGAGATCTTCGGGCAGACAGGCTCTCGCCTCCACCACATCCTCGAAGATCGGGCCGACGATCTTCAGCCCCTTCGTATTGATGGCATCGACATGGTCCTTGACGTTGTCGACGAAGATCACCTCATGGCCGGCCCGGATGAAGGCCGCACCGAGCGTGCCGCCAATGGCGCCCGCGCCCCAGATCAGGATCGGATCGCTCACGCCCAGCCTCCTTCGAGAAGCGCACGAGTCTCTTCGACGGCCACATCCCAGATCGCCTGCATTTCCTCATCTGGCCGCTCGTAATAGCCGCCGAAATTGCCGTCGCCGAGATAGGCCTTCACGGCATCCGGCGACATCACCCGCATGCGGGCAAGATCGATCATCGGCTTCTGCTGCGTTGGCTGCTTGACGCCTTCAAGACGCGTCCAGGGGAAGTTCTCCATCCACGACGCATGCGAGGCGACCGTATCGATTTCCTGCACCTTGGCGAAGGTCTTCGGCGAGTTCCACCAGTTGTGGAATTTCACTGCCGTATCTGGATTATCGGCCATCCACTCGATCGCCATGCTGCCCGCGGGCTGATTGCCGCCATGGCCGTTGACGATGAGGATGCGGCGGAAACCCTGCAGCCTCAGCCCATCGAGAATGTCACGCACCAGCCGGATATAGGTCTCCTGCCGGATGCTGATCGTGCCGGGATAGGCGAGAAAATACGGCGTGATGCCATAGGCGACGACCGGGAACACCGGAATGCCGAGCGGTGCCGCCGCATCGGCCGCCACCTTCTCGGACAGGATGGAATCGACCGAAAGCGACAGGCCGGCATGCTGCTCGGTGCTGCCGAGCGGCAGGATCGCCCGGTCATCGGTCTTCAGATAAGCTTCGATCTGCTGCCAGTTGGTTTCCGATACTCTCATCACATCTGCCTTTCCTAGACCTTCGCGTCGGCTTCGTTCCGTTTCGGGCTTTCCTCGCCCTGCGCCTGCACGCCCGCAGCACGGATGATCGGCACGATCACCCGTTCGATATCAGCGGTATCAGGAGCATGACGGTATTCGATCGCCTGCACGCCCTCGGGCAGCAGGCCGGTGACGCTCTCTGCGCCGGATGCGTAGATGACCACCGAGACCTTCGAGAGCAGCTCTTCGAGGTCCTTGGCCTCCAGCGTCGTGGCGCTGATCTCGCTGACATGCGGGGCGAAGCGCTGCACGCCGCTCTTCATGATCGGCAGGAAATCGGGGAAGCGAGAGACGACGGCAATCGAGGCCAGCGAATCCAGTGAGGCCAGCGCCCGGCGCGTCTCCTCCGACGGCGTGAAGCTGATCGTCACCACCTTGGTATTGGCAACCAGTGTCGCCACTTCGCGATGCCGGTTCGCAAACGTCACGGCAAGGTCGGCGGAATTGGCACGCGCCTTGGCGGCCGGATCGCGCTCGATCGAGGCGACCGTCAGCGGCTCGACCGTCACCTCGCGGCCGAGACGGGCAGCGATGAAGCGCGCGTAACTTGCCGTCGCATCCTGGAAAATGCCGATCATGACGATCCGCAGCCGCGGACCGATGCTGTCCCGGTAGAAGGCCCGCGCATTGACGAGCGAGACGAGGTCGGCGGTGCGGATACCGAGCCGCTGGCTCTCGTCGATCAACTGATCGATATGGAGATGCAGATCGGTGGTATCGGCGCGCGCCGCAAGCCGCGCCTGGTGGCTGTCGCTGACGAAGGTGCCGGAACCGGGACGCGTATCGATCAGTCCCGCAGCCTTGAGATCGGCATAGACCTGGCTCACCGTCATCGGTGCCACGCCGACCTTTTCCGCCAGATCCCGGACCGATGGCAGCGCTTCGCCGGGCGCCAATTCACCGCAGGCGATACCGTATTCGATAAGGCCCTGAAGCTGCGTGCGCAGCGGAACTGGCAAATCCCGGTCGATGAAGAAGTCCATGAAACCCGTTCGGCTAGCTGTTCTATTTATATATAACGGTTAGCTCGAAATCCGCTTGCAGGCAAGCGAAGCGTCTTAGGGTTGCTGGATAAAAACTGGTTGACAGTCATTTTTTGGCGTGAAATCGTTATAGCCAATAATAACAGTCAGACCAAATATAAAAGGGGAATGCCATGAGAATGATCGCTCGGGCGGCCATTGCCGCTGCAGTTCTATTGAGCACCGGTGTGTCTGCATTTGCCCTGGAGCGGGGCGGCACGCTGGTCTACGGCCGTTATGCCGACAGCCTGTTTCTCGATCCGGTGCTGAACGACGCCAATGTCGATATCTGGATCCTGTCCAACCTCTACGACACGCTGCTTCTGCCGACCGATGACGGCAAGGGCGTGCAGCCGGGTCTCGCCAGCGCCTACAAGCTTGCCGACGACGGCATGAGCGTGACGCTGACGCTGCGCGACGGCATCAAGTTCTCCGATGGCTCCCCGATCACCCCCGGCGACGTCGCCTGGTCGCTGAAGCGCGCCTCCAAGAAGGACAACGGCATCTGGGGTTTCATGATCGAGTCCATCGATGACGTGACGACCGAAGGTGACAAGACCGTCATCATCAAGCTCAAGCATCCCGATCCAGCCATTCTGGCAGCGCTCACCGTCTTCAACACCGGCATCCTGCCCGAGAAGACATTCGAGGCATCGCCGGGTGCCACGGAGGAGGAAAAGGCCAAGGCGTTCGCCGAGCATCCCGTCGGCTCCGGCCCGTTCATGCTGAAATCCTGGGATCGCGGCTCCAGCATGAAGCTGGTGCGCAACGAATATTACTGGGGCAAGGGTGAGGACGGCAAACCGCTGCCTTATCTCGACGGGATCGACTTCGAGCTCATCCCGGATGATGCCACCCGCATTCTCAAGCTGACCTCTGGCGAAATTGATGGCGCCGAATTCATTCCCTATTCTCGCGTCGAAGAGCTGAAGTCGGCCGGCAATCTCGACATGGAGCTCTTCCCATCGACCCGCGTCGAATACATTACCCTGAACGTGCGCCCACAGCTTGGCGGCAAGGACAATCCGCTGTCCAACGTCAAGGTGCGCCAGGCGATGAACTATGCCGTCAATAAGGACGCGATCATCCAGATCGTCACACATGGCGTCGGCACGCCACAGACGTCCTACATGTCGACGGCAACGCCGCTGCATGTCGGCGACAAGCCGCTCTATCCCTACGACATCGAGAAGGCGAAGAGCCTGATGAAGGAAGCGGGCTTCGAAAACGGCTTCTCGACCAGCATTCTCGTGCTTGCCGGCAACCAGGACGAAGTCGGCATCTCCACGGCGCTGCAGCAGATGTGGGCGCAGATCGGCATCAAGCTCGAGCTGCAGCAGGTCGACAACCCGACCCGCACCCAGCAATATCGCGACGGCACGTTCGTGATGCGCAACGCGGCCTGGACCGACGATATCGCCGACCCGAACGAGATCACCTCCTACTTCGTCTATTCCAAGACGATCGACGCGCTGCATAGCGGCTGGAAGAACGACGAGGCCGACCAGCTCTTCGAGGCGTCGCAGAAGGAGATGGATCCGAAGAAGCGCGCCGACCAATATGCGAAGATGCAGGAGATCTACAACGATCAGGGTCCGATCGTTTCGCTCTACGAGACGCCCTATCCGGTCGCTCTGAGCAAGAAGGTTCACGGCTTCCTGCAGATCCCGCTTGGCAACAATATCTTCGCCAAGACCTGGAAGGACAAGTAACGCCTGCCCCCAGCCTGCTGCGCGGGCCTCATAGCGAGGCCCGCGGCCTTTTTCGACCAGAGGAAGACCAGGAGCGGCTATTGCCCCTTTTCAGTTTTATTATCCGCCGCATACTGCAGATGATCCCGACGGTGATCTTCATTCTCATCGTCACTTTCGTTCTCGTGCGCCTGCTGCCCGGCGACCCCGCCAGCGCCATGCTCGGAGATCGCGCACTGGATGCCGATGTCGAGCGCATCAACCGACAGCTCGGCCTCGACCAACCGCTCCCCGTCCAATTTCTCTACTATGTCGAACGCATCGTGACCGGCGACCTGGGCAATTCTATCGGCCTCAAGGTTTCGGTCATGTCGCTGATCCTGCACCGTCTGCCGGTCACCCTGATGCTGACCTTGATGTCGGCGGTGATCGCGCTCGCCCTTTCCGTGCCGCTTGCCTTCGTTGCAGCGCTGAAGCGCGAGCAGCTGCCCGACAGCATCATCCGCGGCACCTTCCAGGTCGGGCTGTCGATGCCGGTCTTCTATGTTGGCATCGTGCTTCTGACGGTGTTTGCCGCACAGCTGAAGCTCTTCCCGGTCGGCGGCTACGGCGACAGTTTCGGCGACAGGCTCTATCACCTCTTCCTGCCGGCTCTGACACTAGCGCTGAGCTTCGCCGCCGTGCTGATGCGCAATCTGCGCGCCTCGATCATCGGCGTGATGAATGCCGAATATGTCGATTTCGCCACCGCCAAGGGCCTGCGTTCCCGCGTCATCCTGATCCGCCATATCCTGCGCAATGCGCTGATCTCCACGGTGACGCTGTTCGGCCTGCAGATCGGCTCGCTGTTCGGCGGCGCCGTGATTACCGAGACGGTCTTTGCCGTTCCCGGCGCCGGACGCCTGCTGATCGACAGCATCTATGGCCGCGATTACCCAGTCCTTCAGGGCCTGACCATCGCGCTGGCCATCCTGGTTTCGCTCACCTTCCTGGTCACCGATATCGTCCAGGCCTGGCTCGACCCGAGGATTGCCCGATGAGCGCGCCCGCGGCCAAAGCCGCTCACAGCCTCGTCCAGTGGCGCAAGCCACCCCGCTCGCTGATCTGGGGCGGCATCATTCTCGGCCTCAGCCTGATCGTGGCGATCTGGCCGTCGCTCTTTGCTCCCTATGATCCAACCACCTTCGACTACAACGCGCTGCTGAAGCCGCCAAGCGCGGCGCATCCCTTCGGCACCGACAGTTTCGGCCGCGATGTACTGTCACGCGTCATCCATGCCTATACGCTCGACATGCAAATCGCCGTCTTCGCGACGATCGGGCCCTTTATCTTCGGCACCATCGTCGGCGCCTTCATCGGTTATGCCGGTGGCATCTGGGAGGCGATCTTCGGGCGTATCGTCGATGCGACGATCACCTTCCCCTTCCTCGTGCTGGTGATCGCCATCGTCTCCGTGCTCGGCCCCGGCCTCGGCAACATGTATGTCGCCGTCGGCGTCGTCGGCTGGGTCTTCTATGCCCGGCTGGTCGCCGCCGAGATCAAAGTGCAGAAGCGGCTCGATTATGCCGATGCCGGCAAGGTGATGGGCTATGCGCCGCTGCGCATCGTCTTCCGCCATCTGCTGCCGAACGCCATCACCCCGGCGATCGTCTACTGGATGACCGACATGGCGCTCGCCATCCTGCTCGGCTCAAGCCTCGGCTATCTCGGCCTCGGCGCCCAGCCGCCGGCCGCCGAATGGGGCGTGCAGATCGCCGACGGCAAGAACTTCATGAACACCGCCTGGTGGATTTCGGTCTTCCCAGGCGTCGCGATCGTCATCACCGGCCTTGGTTTCAGCCTGGCCGGGGACGGCGTCGCCGAACTGTTGAGGGTCAGACGATGATGGGCGCAGCCAGCGAAAACAGCGGACTGATCGTGCGCGGCCTGACGACGACCTTCGATACGCCGCGCGGCCAGGCGATTGCTGCCGCCGATGTCGATTTCGACGTCGCGCCGGGTGAGGTCGTCGGTCTGGTCGGTGAATCCGGTTCTGGCAAGAGCGTGACATTGCGCTCCATCATGCGCCTGATCCGCGAACCCGGCCATGTCAGCGGCCGCGTCGAGTGGCGCGGGCGCGATCTGGTCGCCATGCCGGCGGAGGAACTGCGCAAGGTGCGCGGCGGCGAGATCGCAATGATCTTCCAGGAGCCGATGACGGCGCTCAATCCGGTTCTGCCTGTTGGCGTGCAGATCGAGGAAAACCTCGTTGCCCACACCACATTGAGCGCCCGCGACCGCAAGGCGCGCGCCCTTGAACTGATGAACATCGTCGGTATTCCCGCCGCCGAGCGGCGTCTGCAGGAATATCCGCACCAGTTTTCCGGCGGCATGCGCCAGCGCGCCATGATCGCCATCGCGCTTGCCTGTTCGCCGAAACTCCTGCTCGCCGACGAACCGACGACGGCGCTCGACGTCACCATCCAGGACCAGATCCTGAAACTGCTGCTCGACCTGCGCGACCGTCTGTCGATGAGCGTCGTGCTCGTCACCCACGATCTCGGCGTGGTTGCCGCCACCTGCGACCGGATGGCCGTGATGTATGCCGGAAGGATCGTCGAGACCGGGACGGTCGCCGATGTCTTCCGCCAGCCGCACCATCCCTACACGCGCGGGCTGCTCGGTTCCGTGCCGCGCTCGGGTGCGGCCCGCACTGTCCTCCAATCCATCGAGGGAACACCGCCAAGCCTGACCAACCTGCCCGAAGGATGCGCCTTTCATCCGCGTTGCAGCTTTGCGACCGAGCGCTGTCTGAAGGAACGGCCGCCGCTGGAAACGGTGGGCGCTCCAGGGCGGGCGGCCGCATGTTTCCATCACAGCCAGGTGGCCGCAGCGGAGGCGATCCTTTGAACGCGACCCTCCCCATCCTCTCCATTGACGGCATCTCGAAGCGTTTTGCCGGCCCCTACTCCCTGACGCGGCGCCTGCAGGGCAAGCCGCCGCTCGCCGTCCAGGCGCTGCGTGATGTGACGCTGGAAATTCATCGCGGAGAGACGCTCGGCATCGTCGGCGAGTCCGGCTGCGGCAAGTCCACGCTGGCGCGCTGTCTCGTACGGCTTCACGAACCGGATGGCGGGGCGATCCGCTTCGAGGGCGAAGACATCGCGCGCCTGCGCGGCGGCGAGCGCCGTGCCTTCAACCGGCGGGTCCAGATGATCTTTCAGGATCCCTACGGCTCGCTCAATCCGCGCATGACGGTGCAGCAGATCCTTGGCGAAGCGCTCTCCGTCCACAGAATGCGGCCAAAGGCCGAGATCCCGAACCGGATCGCCGAACTCCTGGAACTGGTGCGGCTGCCGCAGGATGCCGCGGCGCGCTATCCGCATGAATTCTCCGGCGGCCAGCGGCAGCGCATCGGCATTGCCCGGGCGCTTGCGGTCGAGCCCGATGTGATCGTGGCGGATGAACTGGTTTCGGCGCTCGACGTCTCGGTGCAGGCGCAGGTCGTCAACCTGCTGCTCCAGCTTCAGGAACGGCTGCATCTGACGGTCGTCTTCGTCGCCCATGATCTCAGGCTGGTACGGCACATCTCGCATCGCGTCGCGGTCATGTATCTCGGCCAAGTGGTCGAGGTCAGCACCTCCGAAGCGCTCTTCACCGCACCGCGCCACCCCTATTCCAAGGCGCTGCTCGATGCCGCGCCGGAACTCGACCCGTCGCGCCGCAGCCGAACGGTTGCCGCCCGCGGCGAGTTGCCGAGCCCGCTCGACGTTCCGCCCGGCTGCGCCTTCGCCAGCCGCTGTCCGCATGCTTTCGACCGCTGCCGGATCGAACGCCCGCTTCTGACGCCGCGCGGCCACGGCCAGCTCGCCGCCTGCCACATCGAGGATTTCGGCGCTCCTCCGGCGCAATGAGGATTTGAGACAATGACCTACACCAGTTTCGAAGCTGAGATCGCCAGGATCAACGACGTGCTCTGCGCCGTGAACCTGCTGACCTGGGATGCCCGCACGATGATGCCTCCGGGCGGTGTCGATGCCCGCGGCAAGCAGATCGCCACGCTGGTCGGCCTCGCCCGCGATCTCGCGACCGGCGACGGCCTTCAGCGCGCCATCGAGGATGCGCGATCCGAACTCAAGGGCACCGAACCCGGCGACCGCCGCAGGCTTGCCGTCGAGCAGGCCGCCGAAGCGATCGGCACGCTATCGCGCATTCCGGCAAAGCTGGTCAGCGACGCGGCCGAGTTGAAGACCGTTGCCCAGGCTGCCTGGAGCAAGGCGCGCGCCGCCAATGATTTCGCAGCCTTCGCGCCGATGCTGGAACGGACGATGGAGATGCAGCGCGAGATCGCTGCAGCGATCGGCTATGCCGAACACCCCTATGACGCGCTTGTCGGCACCTACGAGCCCGGTATGACCTGGTCGCGGCTACAGGCGATCTACGGAGAGCTGGGCGACGGCCTGCTTCCACTGCTCGCCCGGGCCAAGGAAGCGAGCGTTCGCTCCGAAATCCTCGACCGGGCCTATCCGGTCGAGAAACAGCGCGCCTTCTCCAGCCTGATCTCCAGCCGCTTCGGCTACGACTTCAACCGCGGCCGTCTCGACGACACCGTCCATCCTTTCGAGATTTCCTTCACCCGCTCGGATGTGCGCATCACCGGCCGCTTCCGCGAGACCTGGCTGCCGGGCGGCCTGTTTGCCGTTTGGCACGAGGCCGGTCACGGCATGTACGAGCAAGGAATATCGGAGGAATTCAGCCGCTCGGTCTTCACCACCGATTTCGTCAATCTCTACGCCGTCGGCGGCACCAGCTTCGGCACGCATGAATCGCAATCGCGTCTCTGGGAAAACCGCGTTGGCCGCTCGCGCCGCTTCTGGGAACTGAACTTCGCCGACCTGCAGAAGACCTTCCCAGATCAGCTCTCGGACGTCACGCCCGAGGATTTCTGGCGGGCCGTCAACGCCGCCCGCCCCGGCTTCATCCGCGTCGAGGCCGATGAACTGACCTACGACATGCACATCATGCTGCGCTCCGAAATCGAGGCCGGGCTGATGGCCGGTGACATCCGGGTGAGTGAGCTGCCGGCGATCTGGCGCGAGAAGATCAAGACCACTCTCGGCCTCGACGTGCCGACGGACACGCTCGGCGTGCTGCAGGACGTCCACTGGTCCTCCGGCATGGTCGGCTCTTTCCCGACCTATACGATCGGCAACATCATGTCCTCGCAGTTCTTCGCCGCCGCCTGCAAGGAGCGCGCCATCGCCGACGGGCTTGAGAGCGGCGATTACCTGCCGCTGAAGACCTGGCTGAACGGCAACGTCCACCAGTTCGGCCGCTCGAAGAGCGCGAGCCAGCTGCTGAAGGACGCGACGGGATCGGATCTGTCGACCACGGCCTATATCGCCGACCTCGCCCGCAAGGTCGACGACCTCACCGCGTGATCGTCAATCGCATTTCGACAGGAAGGCGGAGACGGTGGCGAGGCAAAGCTCCTTTTCCTCGACATGCGGCATATGGCTGGAATGCTCGAAGAGCACCCACTCGCAGCCCTTGACCCGGTCGACATAGGGCTTGACCACGAGCGGCGTCGCCTCGTCGTATTTGCCGGAGATCAGCAGCGTCGGCGCCTCGATCAGCGGCAGCCGGTCCTCGATTGTCCAGTCCTTCATCGTGCCGATGACGTGGAATTCCGTCGGGCCGTTCATGTTGCGGTAGACGGTATTGTCGACGTCCATAGCCGCGAAAGTGCGCGCCACATCGTCCGGCCAAGGCGTGACGCGGCAGACATGCCGGTCGTAGAAGACACGCGAGGCGGTGATATATTCGGGATCGGTGATCGTTCCGGCTTCTTCGTGCTTCAGCAGTGTGTCCTGCACATCCTGCGGCAGCTCTTCGCGCAGGCGATTGGCCTCCGCGACCCAGGTATGCATGTTGGCGGGCGAATTGGCGATGATGAGGGCCTTCAGGCCCTTCGGCTGGCGCACAGCATGTTCGGCGCCGAGCATCCCGCCCCAGGACTGGCCGAGAAAGGCGTAGCGGTCCTGAATGCCGAGATGCTTCAGGAGCGTATCGAGTTCTTCGAGAAACAGCGCCGGCGTCCAGAAATCCGGCCCCTTCTCAGGGAGCCGCGTCGAATGTCCGTTGCCGAGCTGGTCGTAATGGATGACGGCACGGCCATCGAGCGCGGCGATACCCTTGAAGGAATCGACATAATCGTGCGTGCAGCCGGGACCGCCATGAGCGACAACGAGCGGCAGCTTTACCGAATCCAGTGAACCGGTGATGCGATACCAGGTGCGGTAATCGCGAAAGGGCAGATAGGCTTCTGTCGTCTGAACGGCGGCCACTGGCGTCTCCATCGTGGGGCAATGATGGAAAAAGCATAGCGGCGGCGCAAAGCCGAAGGCAGCTATCAGAAGTTATAGGATGGACGATCGTCGAGAAGCCGGTAATGCGTGGCGCGCACGACCGCCTGCGTGCGGTTACGGGCGCCGAGCTTCTTGGCCGCGGCGTTCAGATGCATCACCACGGTCGGCACCGACCGGTCGATGATCCGCGATATCTCCTTGGCCGAAAGGCCTTCGGCGGAATAGCGCAGGCATTCGCGCTCGCGCTCCGTCAGACGGATCTTGCCGACGCTGCGGGCCTCGGCATCGAAAAGCGAGAAGGCGGCCTCGTGGAAGACATGCGCCAGGAGATTGAAATCGGCGATATAGCGCAGCGCATGCCGTTCGAAATCGCCATTGGCGCCGAAACGGATGCCGGTCACCGTCGCATAGTCGCCGCCCGGCATATGGACCGGCACGGTTACACCCGTCGACATGTCGCGTTCGTTGAGGAAGCGGGTCACGGGTGCCGTATCATCGCTCATGAAGCGGCTGATCGGCGTATCGGCGTCCGCATCATAGTTCCAGTAGAACGGTGCCGACGTCCGCAGCGCCACCTGCTGCACAGGGTCTATGCGAAAATAGCCGCGGTCGAACCAATATTCCCGCATGTCCTCGGAAATGTTGCGCAGCTTCAGCAGCGACGGGATCATTACCTCGCCGTCGAGATCGTAAGGCACCGGCGTGTAATCGTAGATCAGGGCCTCGAAGCCGAGCGCCTTCATGGCCTCGAAAACCTGGTCGATCCGCCCCTCCAGCGTCTGGTGGGCTGAAAATTGCCGTCTGATCGTGCCGATCTCGTCAAGCATGGCAGGCTCCATCGGTGGCTCACCACCTTGAAGAATTCGCTTTAAAGAGAATCTCATCAACAATTGTTTTCATTTGATTAATCTCGTCAATAGCGAATCTTTCGCTGCATTCCGCCTACGCTCTCGTCGACCGCGGCTTGGACACACCAAGCGCTATTCGCAAACCAAAGCAGGCGTCGACAGCAGACCGCGCCCAGAGATCATTGTACCGCTTGAACGTTATCACAGGATAGATGCCCGCGTCGATTAGCTTAGCCCTGACGTCCGCAACCTTGATCGTCTGACCTTTCAATCGCAGCCTTAGTAAAATGGAATCAAGACTCTCGAACGTTGATGAGAACCGGTGAAGAGAGGTACGGGTTAGGGGCACATCAATCATCCCCGCACGCTTCGCTTCCGCGAGCACTTCGTAGGGTTGGTTGGTGAACCTAGCTCCCTCTCTTAATGTCATCCGGAGTTCCTTCTGGGGAGTTGGGGATACAAACGGTTCAGCGAGTATGTCTTGCAGAATATCAAAGTCGGCAATCTTCAGGCCAGTGAGATATGGTGGGACCCCGCCCAACAGCCAGTATGGTAGTCTGCCATTCAAAAGCGCGCGGATAATCTTTGGCCATGGATCATGAAGCTGGCGGTGCAATGCCATCACCGCCTTGGACAGCCTTACGGAATTGGATGGCATCTTCGCCGTCTGCTTCCCCTCCTCGAGTCTTGCGACGAACCTCTGACTGATTTTGCCAAAACTCTCCATACTCTGCGCGAGCAGGGCAGTCGGCAGTGTGTCCCCATCCGCTAAGTCGAGCAGCGTTGGTAAAGCGACCCCCAATCGTCTCGCGAATGAGATAACGTCGTCGCGATAATGTAAGGATTTTGAAAGGGCCGGAAGCTGCAAAGCGGCCGCATCAAACGTGAATTCTTGAGAGGGGCTCTTCCCAATAAGACTTGCAGGCGGCGCTGGATTTACCGGCCGCTGCCGGCTCTTACCGCGTACTAATTCGGAGGTTATCTTAACCCTATCATGGACGACGTGGTATCGCGGATGTCTGATGAGCCATAGGCGCAAGGGATGAGTTGAAGAGCCCATTCCGGGATGCTCAAGAGCAAATTTTTCAAATGACGATGGCCATCCCGCTAATGTTGATGCAGCTCTGGCCAGCTCCTCTGGTAGCGTCTTGCTGCTCCGCCCAGGCTCCACCCGGCGAGGAGAAGTATATTGGGCCAGAGCGGTTATGAAATCAAAAATGTCCCCATTACTCAATCCCTGAAAATCGTCGTGAAGATCAGCCCTTGCCCTAGAGAGTTTATCAGTAGCCAATGGATCGATGAAGCAGGTAGCGTAATCCAGCGCCGTCCACAGACTGTCATTCACTAGAGGCTGTTTGTAGTCTCTAAGATCAACCGCTTTCAGTTGACCATGTTCATCAAGAGAGCTGCATTGATCACAGCACCAGATGTCACCCATGAAGCCGAAGCCCAGTGTACGACCACATTTGGGCTCTGGACATTTTTCGAGCAGGTACTCTTTTGTTTCTGGGTCGAAGTTTATCGCGCTCACTCGCCAGATCGCTCGCAGATACGGTTTCTGAGCCAGAGCACGTGGAGAAACTCGTCGGCGATACGTCAAGGTCCGACCTTGCACATCAGTCGAGAAAAAGCGCACGCGTTTAGACTGAAGTGGCTCTTTATCCCATATTAGAGCCTCGATCTCTTTGGCACCGCCCCTGTTGCCAATTAAGTTGCTTATCGCAATAGAGGTGACATTCCAACGCGTTGCGGTGCCGCAAGTTCTCGCGAGAGTAACTCTGCTGATACCTAAGTCTCGATAAGGCGTGAGCGGATGTAACCCATTCATACACGCGGCACGAACCAACAAATCTTCCAGACATTCGTCCTCGTAGGGTGTAACAGGCACCGGGTACGATGAATCTCTCGACGCCAACCGGCGCAAATAGTAATTTTCTTGCGACGCGGGGCTTTCAAGCAGCTTTGTCAAGGGCATACTCCTCCTTCGAGGGAATGATAATCGGGCCATTGGTGAACGGGTTGTACGAACACAGCCCGATCCTCAAGCATTGATCACTGACGCCCTTTTCCAGATGTTTGCGCTCCAGCTCCAATTTTCCCTCTGCATACGCGCATTCGATGGCGGCACGGACAACAATAGTGACCATGCCGAGACGTCCCTTCGTCGCAATGTTCAGGCAGAGAGGCACGTCGCCTGTAACGAGGATTTCTGGTCGTTTCGGAAGGATGCCGCTTTGAGCAATTTTGATACTGAGGCGGCCGCAGAACTTCAAAAAGATGTCCTTGTCTTCTTCGACCGTGTAATGGAGCGGACCGAATTTAATTGGGGGCTCCGAGCGAGTGTAAACCTGGTGCTCGAAGACGACCTCCTCGGCCTGCTGGGTGCCGACGAAGACTATGGGCCATCGCTTCACCCAACGCTTAATCGTGTTCTGCACTTCCGTGGCATCCTCCTGTCTTGAGATTGAACCGGCGTGCGTCTGAGTTTTGATATGCTGTGTCTCGTCCAGGAAAATGATCTGATAGCCCCTCTGCGCCAAGATTTTCTCGGCACGAAATCGACGCTCCTTAGGCGTACCGCGAAAAGGATTAGGGTCACCAAGAGCAATCAGAAAATCGGAAATGAGACCACTGATGTTGGTCGCTCCGCTGAGTTCGACGTAAAAAGCAAACGTTTGAAGCTTCGCGAGTTCCTTTCGGTTACCATTGCTTCTAAGGAACTCGACCTCATTTCTCTCGTTATCGTTTGCGGCCTTCAGAAGTTCGGCATCAAGCCAATCTTCGACCACAACTTGCTCGATGTACCACTCGACTGTTTTGGTTTTGCCGGATTGAGACCCCGCGAAGAGGCTTCCGGCCGTCTGTTCATCCGTTGGCGCAGCGATCTTCCGGTTCCGGAGTTTCTGAAAGCACTCGACCGCTGCCTCATGCATCGGATGTTTGATACGCATTGCCTTAAACTTAGCGTAGATTTGGCTTGGCTCAATTCTTTGAAAAGCGTGATTCAATGTCGACTCCTCTTCCCGGTCAATCAAGGTCGTCCTCCAACGCATCGAGGAAGCTGTCCGCATTATGCAATGAGGGCGCAATAAGGGATTCAGGCTTGGCGAACGCAGGACCTGACGTCAGGAGGGGCTTGGATTGCGTGGCTTCGCGCAACTCCCTGATCGCCTTGTTGGTTTCACGTGTCTCCCTCGCTTTCCTGGCATTGCGCTGCTCGTCCTTGTGGGCTTCCAAAGTCTTGGTCCGCATCACCGCCGGCATTTCTTGCTCCACATCGTATGACGCGTCTCCGCGAACCGTTGGCTCGATGGTTCCCATCTCGATGTGCTGCCCCTCTTCAAGTGTGAAGATCACCAACTCGTCCTCACGTTCGGCCTTTTTGGCCGCTCGTTTTGCTTGAATGATCGCCCGCTCCGCCCTCGCCGCGGCGCGTGCGCCATCGCGAAGCTTTATGAACTCGTACTTGGCGAGAACTAGTTCTTCCTCGGATATGAATGCACGATCCAATCGACGGTCAGATTCCCGGATCAGTTTTGCCTCGTACCAACTCAGTCCTTGAGTGAACCGAGGCTTGTCGTTGGGAAGCCTCACGTAGCGGTTTAAGACGTGATCGACGATGTAGATGTAGGAGCAATCGTGGGGGTAGATGATTGCCTCCACGCTGACCTTTCCTCGAGCTGACCGGCCTTCTTTGGGAATCGTCGCTCTCAGAAAGTCCTCGGTTACCATCGGATGGTGGAAGGTATGGCCCTCATGTGTTACGCCTGCGCCATTGATCTTGAGCCGTTCACGTGTCCCGCAAATAATGTCTATGAGGTCTAGTCTCTTCGAAACTGATCGCCCCACCATGGGATCAAGAATTTTCTCGGACCATAGCCGCCCGGGTGCGGCTTCGAGTGTTCGGTTTCTGTTAACTTGATGGACCTTCACGATCCAATACCACATCACGCCTGTCGCGAACTCCAAAGCCCACTGGGCTAGCTCGTGCGGCTTCAGTTTCCGATCTGGTATCGCGTGCGGTCTGTAGGGAATGCCTCCCGGCGCTTTATGCCACAGTGCCGTGTTGTAGGTATGGAATCCCCTTTCCACGATGCTTTTTGCTTGAGGCACGCCGACCGGCGCTAGTTCCATGTCTGTCCCGGCGTCAGCAAGCAAGAGACGCATCGATAGACCAGGGTTCTCCACGCCGTTGTCGAACGTGATTTCTTTGGCTTGACCAGAAATATCTGTGACACCGGTCTTAAATCCGAAGCGGTCAAACAGAAACTGCTTGGGCCGGAGCATCTGTTTGATGGCAAGTTGTACCGTATAGGTGGATGGATTATCGAACGTGAGTATCGCGGCGAGAATTGAACGCGAGTACACGTCGAAAATAGAAACGAGCCACGGCCGTTTCTGGTCAACGACGTTTCCGTCCTCGTCGTAAATGTTGATCACCGAATCCAGTCGAGTCTGGTCGAGCTGCACGCGTTGCAACGGAAAGTCTGCGCTTGCTCCGGCGGCTCGGCCGCCATACTTCGCTTGAGCCTTGCGCGGGTCTCGTTTCGCCAGCCGCTCCTTTGTCTCTTGAGCAAGAATATGTTCGCGGACTGCTGTGCGCTTGGGGTACTTGAAATCTTTTCTTTTATCTGGGGGGCGCGATCTCTCCTCGAGGATCGCCTTTCCGAGGAACGTTAAGACAACGTCCTCCATGTCTGGAGGCTTCGGGATACCCTCGCTGTAAAACTCCTCAACTGCTGCCGCTAGGTTGGCAACGACCCAAGGATCAGTAAAAGGACGCTTGTTGTGGCACCCCGTCTGGGGGATGTAGTCGGTTAAGTCGCGCTCATGAGGCTGTCCCTTTTCCAACGCACGGCGCAGGGCAGAGTATGACGGCATATGAAAGTATCCGTTGGCTGTCGCCTTCGAATAGGTTTCATCGATGAATTTATTGTACCCTTTCTTACCGCGTGACTTTTGATCTTCGGGAGTTTTGTCCCAACGCTGAACGTAAAACAGGAGCATGGCGGCATAGGCAACTTTCTCGCGCACCTCCAGAATTTTCTTACGAGTCTGTTTTGACGTGCCTTCCAGCTCCGGGTCCATGAAGGCATGTACGTCCATGCGGTCAAGCCAGTTGGAGGAGACTTGTCGGATTGCCACCCGGTCGTTGATCATCTTCTCGAAAGACTTGTGATCGAAAGGCACGGGCCTTCCCGTGGTACCCTCGGCAAATATCAAATCCGTGCCGGCTTTCTTGGCGAAGGTGTAATCCCTCGTACCTCCTTCCTTGTGAGGGATACGGAAACAATCGCCCCGTTTTGGCTTGTAGTTCATCTGCAGGCTTCTTTCAGGCCGTCGCCGAACCTTTTAGCGTAAAAGAGTAATGTGGCGGCTTCGATCAGCTCGATGCGACGCAACCTCACCTTGTTCCGATTGTCGGAAAGCCAGTATTCGAAAGTCCGTGGATCAATTTCTTCGAATTGGCTTGAGCTATTCCGGGCGCGATGCCCATTTTTTGGAGCAGTCATGTCCCACCTCAATACTTGACGCGTGTCTTGAGCGAGTTATTGACGGGCATCCGGACAAGGGTCTCCGGCGACACCGTCTCTGTTAGGTCCATGTCCACATACCGCCGGACATGGAGGGCACGGAGCTTCGCCCAACCGATGGGTCCATCGCCGAGTGCCGCCACGACCTCAGCAGCAGCCTTCTCAGACGGCCTGAGTACCCTCTCCGCCGCCCATACGTCCATTTGGCTGACGGCGGTGTGCCGCCAGGACGTCACGCTTGACGCGATCCGAAGATCGCCCGGGAAAATCTCTTCAGCCCGCTGGATGATGAGGAACTCCATACCGAGCTTCTTGTAGACTTCCTGGGCGAGTTCGAGCTTCCGCTTGTAGCGTGGCAGCGTTTGGCGCTTGTCCCGGTCGTCCTTGATCTCGATGATCAGAGTGACAAGTCTTTCATCAGGCTCGTCCAGGGTGGGAGCAAGGGCCGCGGTCGAGAATGGAATCCCGGCCCTGAGGTCGGCGAGGAAGCTGGGATGGACCTCGAGCTGGAGGTCCGGGAAGTACTTGAGAGGAGTCTTCTGCTCCTTGATGAAAATTTCCAGCCGATGTGGCTGGGCCAACAACGATACTACACGCCCGGAAGCCTCCGCGAGCACCATGGTGGTCTTTTCACCATGCCTGGATTCCCATGGCATCTGAGCGAAACCAGCCTTTACGGAGATGAAGAAGCCCGTGTACTTGGTTTGCTTACCGTTCACGATGCGGCGGACAGGTCCGCCGTCACGAGAGGTCAGTACCCTTGCGATCGGTTTCGGACGCGCGGCATCCTGGTCCGATCGCACTTGCCGACCGATCGACGTCAGTACCTTATTCACGGCCTTCTTGACCGCGCGACCTGCGTTCTTTGCCTTCGTTTCGATGAACATGCGACTACTTTCCTTGATAGTGCCCCGCAGGGCGCAAGAGAGGGTTCCGATGGCGGCCGTCTGGCCGCTAATCGACTTCGGAAAGCATTCTTTGGACGTATAAGGACGGGAGACTCTGGAAGAGCGCAGCCGAACATGCTAATGATTCGGGATACCCCGGTCACCTCAAGATACGTGGGTCGGCGAGCAGGGCGGCCGCATTGCGAGTGCGAGCCGCCCAGTCCATTTTCCCTGAAACGTCCTGAAGAGCCTTCTCACCGGACCCAAGCGAGCTCAGTCGATGCTGACTATGCTGTGGCAAATCGGTGAAGAATGGCGTAGCAGTCTGTTGGCTACCGTGACTTCGTGCTAGTCATCTGGACCCCCTTTCGAACCTCAAGATTGAATGCGGGGGTGAGTTGCGAGCTCGGTTCCCCTGCCGACGGCGAGTCGGTATGCAGGAGCCTAAGCACATCGATGGATTCGTTCAACTAGGGAACATGAAGAAAATGGTTGACGGACTACCGACCCCTGAGAGCCAGACGGAAGAGAACCCAGGACTGTCCCAGGCCTATCGGTTGGTCGTCCAGGAGGTTGATCAGCTTCGCGAGGCTCAGAAGGACATCCGCAAGAAGCTAGAGAAGGCCGAGGCCGCTCGTGACCTGCTACGACAGCTGCTGTCGTCAAAGAGCGCCGTATCTATAGAGTCTTCTCCGGCTGGACCGAAAGTGAGCCTAAGGAAGAAGAAACCTAAGCGGCACAGATTAGGCAGCCAGACCGCTGAAGTCATAAGCCGGGCGAAAGAGATATTACGTGCGGCAGAGAGACCGCTGGACCGTAGTGCGCTGCTCGAGGAAATCGAGAAGGATGGCTTCAAGATCACAGCCAACAATCCGTCGAGATTTATAGGGCGCACCTTATGGGAAAGCGTCGAATTCACCCACATTCCTGGGGAAGGCTACTGGATCAAAGGGCTGGACCTACGCAAGCCGAATGACGAGGTCCATAATTAGGTACCTGTCGAGGTCCATAATTTTATTTGGGGCGGCGCGTGTAATCAAGTCTTCGATTTGACGGATTTTCGAAGTTCTCCAACGTGTACGGAAAGGCACCGCACACCCCTTCAAGAACTTAGAACTCTTTAATGCGTCAGCATTTTTCGGATCGGTTTCTCGGGGTCTTTCATTGCAAATCAAAGCTATGGGGGCAGCTTGCTGCATCAACAATTGATGGTTCCCGACGACACATCGCCAGCAAAGCTGATCGGAGCAGCGTCGCCTGCCCGACTGTAGGTGCTCTGCTGGCCACATCCCACCGCGGCCCGGTTTGCTCCCCGCTACCGTGCGCGAGCTGTAGGGACCATCCGTTTGCGCTCGATCCGGCGCGCCACTGAATAGACCAGCACCTCAACTTCAACGCCTATTCTGCCGCCGTCTAGCAACCGAACGATGTCATCGATCCCCGCAACGGGATTTCCGTCGATCGAGAGCAAGTAGTCGCCCTCGTGCAGGCCGGCAAGTTCAGCGGGGCTTGATGGCTCCACCCTCCGCAGCCGCACGGCTGTTCTTTGCGTAAGCCCCGCCTCCAGGGCGATCCTGCGGTGCAGTTCTACCGTGTCCGCTGCGATGCCGATCGCAGCGCGTCTCACGTGCCCAAATTGTAGGAGCTCGGACACAACGTGTTTTGCGGTGTTCGACGCAACGGCAAATGCAATGCTCTGAGCTCCCTGGATTACCGCCGTGTTGACTCCGATGACTTCCCCGGCAGACGAGACCAGAGGGCCTCCTGAGTTGCCGGGATTTAAGGCTGCGTCCGTCTGGATGACATCTTCCATGAGCCGACCGCTGGCCGCGCGCATCGAGCGTCCCAGGGCAGACACGATACCCGCGGTGACTGTCCATTCGAAGCCGAGCGGATTTCCGATCGCGATGGCAATGTGCCCCCGCTTCAGCGCTTTGGAATCTCCGAGCCTCGCCCAGGCACCAGACCAGTCGTTGGCCCTTATAAGCGCTAAGTCCGTATCAGGATCGCGCCCGACTACACGGCCCGGTACCTCCGAACCGTCCGGCGTTGTGATACGAACGCGCTTTGCGTCGTCGACGACATGGTTGTTGGTTACGACCAAACCGTCGGGCGAAATCGCAAATCCCGAACCGTGACCAGCCCGCCCCTCGGCTCTTTCGATCCGACTAACTGCGGGTCCAACGACATCGACGGCGCTGGCGACCGAGCTTGAGTACGCATCCAGAAGCGCGGCATCGTTACCGGATTCAATCTCCCGATCAATGAATCCCATTTTCGAAAACTCCACGGACGCAGAACGCATCCTCGAGGAACGGCAGCGGACGCGGGGGCGCGGCTACCAGTACAACGTTGAACGTTTCTTAGATGAGATTTGCGGAGGAGGCTTTCAAGATGCCTGGCCTGCCACCAACAATGGCGGCTGCGCCGGCCAACAGGTCAAAACGGGCGAGGAAAGCGCGCTGCTCAACCAGAGCTCCTCCCGCAAGCTCGCTAACGTCATTCTGACGTTGTCAGCGCGGCAAGACGACCCAACCGTCGCCGTTGTGAGCCCCTTTCGGGGATGCGCCCACCTTCAAATGCTGTCCTTCCCACATTGTCAGATAACACGAAGACAGATTGATTTCGTTGATGCGATTGTGTCCGTGGCCTGTAAACTCGGTCTCTCGGCTTCCTGTGCCGCAGCGGCACTTGCCTTCAACACGTTCCTCGCCTTCAATGGCCCGATCTCGGCAGGCGCGACGGCCTAATCTGAAAGGAAGAGAATGTCTGACATGTGGGATGGTGGCCCCGTTCTGGCGACATCTTTAGAGGTCGAACGAGCGCAGACAATTCTGAAGCTGATCACAGCGCCTGTGGTCGTCCTGCCTTCGAGGCCGGACGACCAAGTTCGACCTTTCGCTGTCGGGCTGTTTGAAAGTCTCAAAGCCATGCGAAAGCCTGACGTGTCGATCACCGCCTTGCGGCGGGCAACTTCGGCCTACGTTCATTCGAGACGTTACTATTTGGCGTGCGGACAGCCCAACGCGCTACGGCATTCGCTAGACGGTGAACCCGTATGCCCGGTGAGCCACGAGGACCAGGTGGCTGCTAGAGAGAGTCTGCGAAGCCTCGAGAAAGCCCATGGGCGCACTCCTACTATGACGCCTCCCGCTGTAGACAAGACAACTCGTATAAAGTCAGGCCTTCTGCCAAGAAGGACATAGCCATCCGGTATGCTTCTCCGTAGGAATCGCACAATTGGCCTCGTCCTCACACGACATCGTGCCGGCGACGGAGGAGGTTGGCCGAAAACGTTGGCCAGGCCCCGGGCGGAAGTCCGCACGCCATTTCTTGGGGTCGAAGGATAAAGTAATACTATCAGATGGTCGCCGACGTCGCTGCGCAACGCGCAGCGAATATTTCCGAAAGCTAAATTGATATCATCGGTTCCATATTCATCTTCCCTAGCCGCTATCCGCCCTGGCGCTACTCACTCAAGCTACCCCGGAGCGCTCATCTCTCTCACGACCCTGTTTTTATGTGGGGCTTCATCACTGAACTGCGATTAAATGCCTCGGAGAATTCGTTACCAGCGCAAACATGCTGCGCTTCGGATGTCACGCATCTAAACATTCTGAGAGCGCTCGACCTTCAAGGAAAGGAGCGGCACTTTCACCCCACGCGTCAACCATCACCCGTGCGCCGGTGGACGCCACTGCGGATGCGAAGGTTACTCGCAATTAATGGTTGATAGAGATACGCCGCTAATGAAAATTCCGGCTCTTCACCTTCAACGTATCGATATGCAAATCCGGTATGAAGATGTCTCGTGCCTTCACCGCAGCCGCCCGGTCCCTTGAATCCGGACTTCCAGGCGATCCGTGCGCAAACTCATCGCCCCTTCCCGTCCGGAGCTTGAAATCGACATCGCGATCCGCCAGACCCGTAAGGTCGCCCGAAAGATCAAAAAGCTGCTGGGCAACGAGATGAACGACGTCGCCTTCCCGCTGTATCCTGCCGTTGATCGCCATCATCGACGACCCCAACACCACCTGACGTCTCTTCTCGAACAGCGATGGCCAGACGACGACGTTCGCAGGCCCGGTTTCATCCTCGATGGTGATGAACATGACACCCTTGGCACTCCCGGGCTTCTGCCTGACGAGGACGAGTCCTGCCGTCATTAGCCAGCGACCGTCGCGGGCGTTCATGGCGTCCGAACAGGTCACAATGTTCCGCTGTTCGAGATCGCGCCTCAAAAAGCTGATGGGATGATCGCGAAGCGACAGGCCGACGTGGCCGTAGTCCTGGATGACGTTATGTCCGTCGGTCATCTGGCGAAGCTGGACGTTTGGCTCCTGCTGCTCGGCTATCACGGCGGCTTCGCGCTCCGCGGCCGTCGCGAACAACGGTAGGGGTTCGTCGCGCAGCGCTTTGATCGCCCACAGCGCGTCGCGCCGCTCGAGCTGAAGGGATGGCAGGAAGGCGTCCGCTTCGGCAAGCTGCACGAGTGCCTCCGTCGGCACATTGGATCGTCGCCAGACGTCATCGACGCTTTCGAACGTGCGGTTCATGCGAGCGGCGACGATGCGCGCGGCATCGGCGACAGCCAACCCTTTGACCATTCGCATCCCAAGTCTCACCGCGTGCCGCCCTGTGGTTCCAATCTCTTCCAGCGTGCAGTCCCATCGAGAGCGGTTGATGCAGACAGGCCGGACTTCCACGCGGTGGTTCCGGGCGTCCCCGACGATTTGGGCGGGCGCATAGAAGCCCATCGGCTGGGAGTTCAGGAGGGCCGCGCAAAAGACGTCGGGGAAGTGGCATTTCACGTAATTCGAAGCGTAGGCAATGAGAGCAAAGGACGCCGCGTGGCTCTCGGGAAAGCCGTAGCTGCCGAAACCCTCAAGCTGACTGAATGTTTTCTCAGCGAATTCAGCCGAGTATCCATTTTTGATCATCCCGGACACGAGCTTGTCCTTGAACCGCGATACGCCACCTGTGAACTTGAACGTCGCCATCGATTTGCGAAGCTGATCTGCCTCTCCGCCCGTGAAGCCGGCACAGACCATGGCGACCTTCATGGCGCTCTCTTGGAACAGCGGCACGCCCAGTGTCTTGCCCAAGACGGCCTCGAGTTCCGGCGTCGGATACTCGACCTTCTCTTTCCCCTCACGCCTCCGCAAGTAAGGATGCACCATGTCGCCCTGGATCGGTCCGGGGCGAACGATCGCCACCTGGACCACGAGATCGTAAAAGGTTCTGGGCTTCATGCGCGGAAGCATTGCCATCTGCGCTCGGGATTCGATCTGGAAAGTGCCGAGCGTGTCGGCTTTGCGGATCATCGCATAGGTCGCGGAGTCTTCCTGCGGTATCGAGGCGAGGTCAAGCGGCTCATGTTTGTGATCGCGGATGAGATCGAACGCCTTTTGCATGCAAGTCAGCATGCCCAGTGCAAGAACGTCGACTTTCATGAACTTGAGTGCTTCGACGTCGTCCTTGTCCCACTCGATGATCTGGCGGTCGACCATGCTGGCAGGCTCGATGGGGACCAGGTCATCGAGGCGGTCATGGGTGAGGACGAAACCACCCGGATGTTGACCGAGATGGCGAGGGGCTCCCATCAGCTGCTGCGCCAGTTTAAGGGTCAGCGCAAGACGGCGGTCGGCGGGATTGAGGCCTTGTGTCTTGAGCCTGTCGTCACTGACGAGTTCCTCGGACCAATGCCACATGCCTGACGACAAGGCTTTGATGATGTCCTCCGGTAGCCCGAGCGCCTTCCCCACATCGCGGATAGCGCCCCTGGCTCGGTATCGAGTGACTGTCGAGCAGAGGGCAGCCTTCTCCTTGCCGTACGTCTTGTAAATCCACTGGATGACCTGCTCACGCCGCTCGTGCTCGAAGTCGACATCGATATCAGGCGGCTCGTCGCGCTCCTTCGAGACGAAGCGCTCGAACAACAGATCATTGGTTTCGGGGTCGATGCTGGTGATCCCGAGGATGTAGCAGATTGCCGAGTTTGCCGCCGATCCCCGACCCTGACACAGGATACCCTGGCTCCTGGCGAACTTGACGATGCTGAACACGGTCAGGAAATACGGCGCGTAGCGCATCTCCCTGATGAGATCGAGCTCGTGCCTGACGGAACGCAGTACCTTTTGTGGGAGGCCTTCCGGATACCTTTGCGGGATATACTCCCTTACGTAATGCTCGAGCGATTGTTGGGCGTCCATGCCCGGCACGATGGCTTCCTCGGGATATTGGTACGTCAGCTCCTCTAGGGAGAACTTGCAGCGTTCGACGATCTCCATTGTGCGCGCGAGGGCTTCGCGATACCGAGGGAAAAGGCGTTCCATTTCATGCGGCGGCTTGAGGTAACGGTCGGCGTGCCGTTCGCGCTCGAATCCGATTTCGTCGATCGTGGTGTTGTTGCGGATGCAGGTGACGATATCCTGCAATTGGCGTCGCCCCGCCTCGTGGAAGAGAACGTCGTTGGTGACGACCGTGCGTACACGATACCTAGCCGCGAGATTGGAAATTTCGTGTAGCCGGAGCTGGTCATTCGGCCGACGGCGCAACGCGAGCGAAACATAGGACCGGTTGCCGAAGATTTCCGCCATCTTCCGAAGCTGGACGGCGCAGGTTTCGTTTGGGAGATCGGGGACTAGAATGCCGATTAGTCCCTCCGCGTAGACGGCGACGTCATCAAGGTGGAGAATGCAGTTGTCCTTGCCTCCCCTGCTCTTTCCAAGGGTGATGAGGCGAGTCAGTCGGGAGTACGCGGCTCTGTCCGTGGGATAGACAAGGATCGACATGCCGTCCTGAAGGTCGAGCCGACATCCGACGACAAGCCGTACACCTGTCGCGCGGGATGCCTCAAGCGCCCGCACGATGCCGGCCAGCGAGTTGCGATCGACGACGCCGAGAGCCTCGATGCCCAATTCCTTGGCCATGGCAAACAGCTCGTCGGCCGAGGAAGCCCCACGTAGGAAAGAGAAATGGGTGGTAACCTGTAGCTCGGCGTATCTCATGCGAATATCCCGTGCACGAACCACTCACGCGAGCCTGTCGCCGGATCGACGCCATCGCCGCGGCGGAAAATCCAGAGGCGCTCACCGCCCTCGCCTTCGACAATGAAATAGTCGCGAACGGCATCTAGCTCGCCGTCGCGTCGCCACCATTCTCCGAAAACCCGTTCGGGGCCGTCGGCGCGCATGACTTTCATCTTTCGTCCGCGCCAGGTGATGCTCGCCGGCGGATAGTCAGGCATCAGCGCAATCGCGTCGATCCGGTCGGGTTTCGCGAGCAGCCGAACGGGCCGAGGCCAGTGATGCACCCAGGTTTCGGTCGCGATTTCGGATGTGGCCGCGATCCGCGCGACACTTCTCTCTGGAACGTCAGAGGCAACCGGAGCGACCCGATAGACCCGCTGCCCACGGTTGCCGAGAATGTCGATGAGCGGTGTGATATCCGGCAAATCCTCGTCAACCAGCGCCGACGCTTTCTGGACCTCTTCAAGTGGCTCGGTTCTAACGGCGACCAAAGTCAGCTTTTCGATCCCGAAGCCCGGTTCGATTGTCTCCCTCTTGTCGCGGAAGAGCTTCTTCAGCCAGGCGATGTCTCGTGAGGGTTTGGCCGTTCCCGCACGCACAGCCTGGCGCGTGCCGTCGACCTTCCCCACGATGAGATCGGTGCGACGCACCCCGAGCCCTTGGCGCTGGAGTTCGGCCACAAGCCTGATGATCAGATAGCCCACGTATTTGTCGATTGTCTCCGCTGCGCCAATTGGTTCGCCGAACACACGGCTTACTTCGATCAGGTCGGGAGTCCGGATCGGGTCTATCGGTTCTCTTATCCGCCCAAACATCTGATCGAGCCGGCGGCCGATCTCCGGTCCGAAACGAAGGGCAAGCGGTGCCCGAGGCGTTGCCGAGAGCTCGCCGATGGTCTTGAAGCCCAGCGTGTGGAGGTCGCCAACGATCTTGGGCGAGAGCCGCAGCATCGCAAGTGGCAACCTTTCGACGGCACGGACGGTCTCGCCGATGGGTACGATGACGGTCTCGTCCCGCGTTGCTCGTGCGCAGGCGTGAGCAGCTCCCCAGGTGTCGGCGATGGCGACACGTGCACTGAGCTTTTTGGCACGAAACCTGTTGGCTATCCCGGTGACCATCAGTGGCTCCCCACCCTGCAGGTGATCTGCGCCCTCCGTGTCCATGACAATGCCGTCGGGCGCGTCGACGGCGACGACTGGCGAGTACTGGCCTAGAGCCCAGAGGGTGATCCGCTCAAGGGCCGCAGCGTCGGCCGTCGGATCGGCATCGACGAGCATCAACCCGTGGAAAATCGCCTGGGCTTTGGCCGCCGGCATCCCGATCCGGACACCAGCCTTCCTCGCAGCGGCATCGGCCGCAGCTACCCATCGTTTCGATCCGCTACGTGCGATCACGGCGATAGCCTGCTCAACGGGAATAGATGGATCGGCCCGCCTGATACGGTCTGTCGGCAGATCGGGTAGATAGATTGATACGACCCTTGGCATCACACGCTCCTACGAAATACTCAGCGCACTCGCCTGCTTTCACTCTCATCAGTTCCAGAAACCACTGCGCCCGGCCGACGCCTGGAACGGGGAGCTCCACGCTAGGAGCAACACTGACCCGCCATCGCGTCGTTGCCGCCGTTGGCTGACCGAAATCATTAGCCTCCGTCTGTCGTCGCCAGCGCCGAACCACCAACCCCATTGTGCCGGTCTTCTCGGCGGCGAGCTGCAATCGACGCGATTTGGTCATCGGCAACCGGACGAGCTCGCCCACGACGGCACCGACACCTCCGTATCCAAGACACTCCTCCATGTTCGCGATGACGTCGTCTTCATTAGCGGACTCGACGAAAATCACCCTGCTGGGATGAAGCCCAGCTTGAGCCAATGCCGGGAAAAACAAATCCGGTCGTGCCAGGCACCAGACAATCTGGCCTCTCGTGCGGGCAGCCACGCCAGCTGCGAAAAGCGCTGCTACTGCCCCGTCGACGGTTCCGGCACCACCGCCTGCAAACTCATGGAGGGCTCCATAAGCTAGCCCGCCACCTGGCAATCGATCGTCAATGTCGGGAACACCGAACGGCAAGACCTTCTTACGCCGTGACGACGGGCCTTCGAGATGCTGAATGCGCTCTCGAAGCTCGGAGATCACGAGATTGGCGTCTCCGTAGACCAATGTCACCTCCGTCAGAAGCGGGTTTCAATTCTGCAAGAAAGCAGGTATGTTCCTTGTTTGTTCCTGATCGGCATTTGAGTCAATCGTGATGTGCGGGTGGGAAATTGCCGTCCAACGAGCATCCACAGCGGCTGAAAGCGCGATCAGAAAACGAAATCAACGTGATACTCAATGGTTGTCCACAGACGTACGAAATGCGGGAGATAAGAAAAAAATCCTCTGCCGATAGGAAAACACTCCGCAGCATTCGAAGCGATCTCGTTGTCGTGAGATGTCAAAACTGCGGCCATCACGACGAATTGGATCGCAAAGTGATTGTGAAGCGATATGGCGCATTGGTCCCGCTTCAAAATCTGCGCCGCCGGATTGGGATGGGTTGCGCCCTGATGAATGCCGATGGCGTCGACAGATGCCAAATGACGATCACTGCGAAGTTCGACACGAAGGAGGCAGATAATGACCGATAACGTTGTCTCGTTCGAAGACCAGCGCCTTGCCAGGCTTGGCTCTATCTTCGGCACGAGCGAAGAGGAACTGGCGATTGCCAGAAGGATCGCCGGATTGGAGGCGCGGACCAAGGAGCGCGAGACCGTTCGCGACTACGTCGATCGCCTGGAGACCGGAGAGGTCATGCTTCATCCGTTCGATGGCAGCCCTCCATCAGCCGTTGATCTCGCCCAACTGATCGACCTGCTCGCCGGCTACGACGCCATGCTCACCGATGTGATCGACAGGCTTGAAGACGAACTCGAATGACCTTCCCGATAGGGATTGAGGAGGCCATGCATGTGCAACGCATACAACATAACCACCAACCAGGAAGCAATTCGCTCGTTCGTTTCGATCACACACGATCTGATCGGCAACATGGAACCGTCGATCGATGTCTTTCCCGACCGCTTCGCGCCTATCGTGCGAAACAACGAGGATCGCCGTGAACTGAAGATGGTCCGGTGGGGCATGCCCTCTTCCAGCAAGGCGTTGCTGGATGCCGCGGCGAAGCGAGCAGACAAGCTTCGCGCCAAGGGTAAAACATTCGATTTCAACGAACTCCTCAGAATGGAACCAGATGGCGGCACCACCAATATCCGCAACACCTCCAGCCAGCATTGGAAACGCTGGCTCGGCGTGCAGAACCGTTGCGTGGTCCCGTTTACACGTTTTGCTGAGCCCGATCCGGCAAGCAAAGAAGATGGCGGCCGAACACCAAACGCCTGGTTTGGCAGTGCCGGCGGCGAACAGTTAATGTTCTTCGCAGGCCTCTGGGTCAAGGACTGGACCAGCGTCCGGAAGGTCAAGGATGGCCCCGTCACGATCGACCTGTTCGCGTTCCTGACGACTGAACCAAACGGTATCGTCGCCCCTATCCATCAGAAAGCGATGCCCGTCGTCCTGACGAAGGACGACGAGGTCGAGACATGGCTCAAGGCACCTTGGCCGGAAGCCAAAGCCCTCCAGCGCCCCCTACCCGACCACCTCCTGAAGCTTGTGGAGGTCGACAAGACTGAAGCCGGACCGGATGAAAAAACGTCCGACTTATTCGCATCAATTTGATCCGAAGCTCGTAGGAAAATCGGTACTGGCGCAGGTTACCACCAACATGCAGCAACCGGTTCTCCGACCGGAAACGCGTTCTCGAGCAGGCTGCGAAAACATGCAAGCCCTCGGTCTCCCCCTCCCAGACCGAGGGCTCGCATTTACGGGCTTATCGCAGCCGATACCATGGCCAGAAGTGCTCGACGACTGTAGAGCCCTAGCCTAGACAGCAATGATCAACAAGATCGGAACGCGTCTAGCCCGAACCTTAAAGGTAGGCTTCTCGATATTCTACCAAGGTCGGCAGCAGTGACATCGGCGGCACGGCGCTAGATGCGTCGTCGGCTAGGCCATTGCTCTGCAGCCCATATCGCATCGATGTGCGATGGCGGTCGCAGACCCACGAAGGAGAACTTTTTGGAAGGATGACGCAAGGCCGGGGATTGCGGAGGGAATGCCTCAACGGGAGCCCGGATCGTTCGTGGCGTCAACAGCCGGCGGACCTCAACTCAACGGCGTCGTTGCTCTCAGGTGGCGGGGTCCTCAGGATGGTTCGCCTTGAGCTTCCCATTGCCGCTTCCCCCCGTCCCTAAAAGACCGGGTCTCCTCGCGGCACCTGATGAAGATCGTAACGGCGTAAAGTTTCCTAGCGTCTGAGAAAGATGCGCCGTAGAATCAGCAGATACGGCGCACCTTCCCAAGGAGCACTGCGAGCTATCAGGGCTTGACATGTCTTGGACATTTCACTCGCAGTGACTGCCGCCCAACTGTTTGGGTCGGTGAAAGTTTCCGGTCGTCGCAAAAATAACGCCGGTGCGTAGACCGGCGTTAAGTTGGGTGTCTTGGGGAACATCACCCGGCCCGGGAAAGGAGAGAACGAATGGTGGCAAGCCATTCTTGGACCGGGTGAAGCTGGTACAACATCCATTGTCCGCGAGAGTTTCCGTCAGCAACCGTACCGAGTTCACCGCTGGAATGCCAACTTTTAATCGCGGCCCACTGCAGAGGCGTCATATGAGCGAAGTTGACGACATCGCATTCAGGGAAAGCACCGAAGCTGACGATTTCGAAGTTGGTGAACTTCTCGTGCGCTCATTCGACTACCAGAACTCCAGATTGATGCCCGACGTCGTGACGACGGAAGAACGGCGCATGGATTTGCGAAACCAGGCGAAAAAGCGCTCGGTAGCCACAGTCATCGTGGGCATGATCGATAACAGGATCGTGGGAACCGTCACCGTGTATCCTCCCGCAGCCGACGGTAATGAGGCTTGGATACCTGGTGCAGCCGACATCAGGTACCTTGCGGTGGAACAAAATTATCTAGGTCGAGGATTCTCCGCACGATTTCTGATTGAGGCCCGCCGCCTGGCCGCTGCAAACGGCGCTTCGGCCATCTGTCTTCATATCCGACGAGGCGCAGATGGGCTCGCAAGGCTGTACGAACGGAATGGGTATCGTCGCGAGGTTCGCGGAGACATCGATATCCTGCCCGTCATATATCTGGAAGGCTACATCATGGATATTTGAACAGCCGGCGTGGCAAAAGTGCTGTTGCATGGATTGCGACAATATCCTTCATGCGAACGAATTGTTGCCAAGCATGTTTTCTTCGCGGGCGGCCTTGAATGAACAAGGTGCAATTTCAATCTCTGGAAGGCTGTCTACATCCAAAACAATGAGGAAGCGAAGCCAATTTGAAACTGTCAAAAACGGATCGCTTGCGAATTTTGCTGAAGAACCTAGATCGGCTGGCCTGGCGCGAGCTGCCTCCAAAAGTCGGTTTAAAAACGGCCATTGAGGCACAAGATCAAGGCTACATTGATCTCACCATTGAACCGCAAAAGCGCTACCTATGCCGCTTAACGATTTCTGGCCAGACGTTGAAGAGACGTCTCCTTGCCATGGAGCGAACGCAAGCCCACCTTGATCTCCGACTACAGCACAAGACGGAAAGCGCCTGACCGCCTGTCGCCATCCCTTCTCAACGAAGAATCAGATATCGATAAAGTTCATTTCTTGAGAGGTAGATTTTGCCTGCATTTCTCGTGACTGCGACAATCCTCGTTGAAGCCGACGACGAGACCCAAGCTACCCACAAAGCTTTTACGAAAATCTTGTCAGAACCCGGTATCGCATTCGACGTGCAGTCGGACGTTGAACATCATGCTCGCGTGGTGGTCGAAGACAATGAGCGACATCAATTGCTGAACCAGGCAGGCTTCTTCAACTCACACAACGCAGATCATACCATATGACGGGAAAAGACGATGACGTTGCAAAGCAACGGCGGATTATCATTGAGCGGGCTCTCGGGCGGGCTCTGTCACTAGGTATCGAGGTAGATACCGACCCGCGGTTTGGCGAGCTTTTGGAGAGGTGGGCCAACGGCATCATCACGATGAAGGAAGCTCGCGAAGCGTACTTGGATCACATCCGGGAACGGGATCAAGCACGAGCCGATTGGCGTGCTCTTGGAATTGCATCTTCGGCGTAGACCCGCTGATCTGCGGTTGCCTTTGGAAAATTGCACGCCACCGCCCGGCTGTGAAGTAATCTGGACTCGGAGGCGACTTTAGTGTCATTTCCGACGGCCAGCTTCTCCGCAGGTGACAAGATATCATCCCTGTCGAGGTCGTATCTGTCGAAGACGTCATTTGCGATTTGCCGGAGCTCTTGGATCGTCAACTTTCCGTCGGCGTTCGGATCGAGTGGAAACAGCTCTTGAAGCTCGGGCAGACTTCCAACGCGACTTGAGCTCGCGGCGATGTCCGAGGCGTACGCCATCGCTTCACTCAGCCAAGAAATCGTGCGGTTAGCGATATCCCAAAGCTTTATGCGGGTGAAGCGCAAAAAGCACGATCCATAGCACCCAGCTGGTCTCATTCGTATTGGGCCGGCTCAGTTAAGAAGAGCTATACCGAGGACCAAGTTTACTTTGCCCTGCGCCGCTTGATCCGCGAGTGCAAGACCGTCCATGATGACAAGCGTAAGGGCGTTCGGTTCCTATAAGCTCCAGTCACAAAAACCGCTTGATGAAATCGAAGCCTTTGCTAATAAAATGAAACACCGCTTCCCGTATGGGTCGGGAACCGGTTCTTTTTCATGAAGTGCTATTTGGGCCACCGTGATCGCGCACTCCTCACGGTGGCCTTTTTGCACGATGGTCTCGCCCCCATTTCAGTGGCAGCGCAGGGTAGAGATTGCCCAAAGAAAATCACTGACTGATACTGGATTGTGCCGGCAAATCCCACTGAGGCTGCACTGGCTTGTAGGTAGCGGCCATATAGCCTGCGACGATCATCACAAACACTGCGCTCGCGACGCATGCAAAAGTGATCCTAGCAAAGTTTGACATGAATCCCCCCTCTTCCCCGCATGACATAGGTACCGCCAGTTGTGCGGCAAGAAAAAAGCGCCGTTGTTACCAACGACGCTGAATTGGGGGTGTTACAGGGATGCATGCCTGACGACGCACTGCATGGGAAAGAAGAACTAAAACCCGCGCCGCCAGACCCAGCCATAACCCCAAGCCTCAGCAAATGTTTCCGTTCGGTACCGTACCGCCACGCTTCGGCCTCTGTACGGTAGCGACAATCGACATTGCCCGCACAAGGTGTAGGCTGAACTCTGGCACTGGTTTCAACCTCCATTGCCAACGAGATCGCCCTGCAAACCCAAAGGCTTTAACCCGGCCCCATCCGTGGGGCGATCTCACTAGCGCATAGAAAAGCCCACGCGGGTTAGACGTGGGCTTTCTTTTTCCGCCGAGAGAGTGCGGCGGATTAACTTACGTGCTAGGGTTCTTAAAACACGTTAAGTCGCTAAAACGCGCTGTGGTGAAATTGATTCCCGTAACCCCATCAATGCGATATCGTTAGCGCCACTGAATGGGCGCTGCAACCGCCCATGTCGCCACCGCCTTTTGCGCTATCCATAGCGTCAGCCAACATAGCCAGGTGCCGTTGCTTGCTTGGGCCTTGTCGTGGGCTTCATTCTGTCGCTGTCCAACGATCACTCAGCGGCTGCGCGCGGTTCAACGATGATGTCAGGCAAATTCAGCCTGATCCGCTGACCGTTTGCCCACGCCATCGCAAACTGCTGGATAGCAAACTCGCGGCGGCCAGCGTGTTCACCATCCACAACTCTGACGACATATTGGTTGTCTTGGAAGAATACAGACACAGACTTTTCCATTTCTGCCTCCTAACCATTTTTGGGGTGATAACGCTACCGTAGCCCTATGGTTGTGCCGAGTCGAGTCATTTATCGGTCTTTGTCCGAATTGAGACATAGTGCTGGCGATATGAGTTGAAGATGCTAAAGTCGCCGGGCCAGCATGAATTCGATCTCACTCAGTCGCAGAGGTAGCAATGCGCAATGATGATGAAATTCAGCTAGGAGAGGCAGCTGATTGGCTACGGCTTTACGTCTCTCACTATTCTGGCAGTTCAGATGAGCGCCGCGCCTTGATCAAGCGCGCTTTGGAAATCCTTAGGAACGAAGGCTCGGAGATAGACGTCGAGTCCGAGTTTAACGCTCTGCATCGAGCCGCGCAGGAGAAACTGCACTAGTCGATGGAACCCTCCGGTACTCGCTTGGTTTAGCGGGTATCCGTAGGGGGTACCGGATGCAAGTTGCAAGGATTGCATCGCTCCTTCCCCAATTACCCTTGGGGCGCTGGACGAACCTGCCGAACATCGAGGCGTGAGCCACCGCGCGCCCCTGCTTCGCAGGCGTCAACTGACCGCCCCTGCGCTGGCGATCCAGGCGATGGCCGTTGAAACGCCAATTCCAAATCTGGCCGCCACTGATCGCGCCGACATTCCATCGCGTGACGCAGCCGGAACGAGGCTACGCAGATCATCACTGAAAACTCGAGTCATATCTCCTCCGACCAAATCAACAGTCGGAGCGAAGGAATCAGAACTCAGCAACCAGGGGAATCCTCAGGCGATTTCGCGTTCAATGGACGGGCTCTAGCTGGCTTGAGGCGGTTTTGACGCCAGATCAAAGACCTGCCATCGTGTGTCTATGGACTCGAACGCCTACGCATACATACACTGGCTCATCATCGCCGCCATCGTCGGCCTGATCCTGTTGGATGCGTATCGCTACCGCAGGAAATCTCTCGCTTGGGTCGAATCCTCGGGCGAGATTTTACGTTCGTCGTATGGCTATTCCGACGACGTGGAACTTGATGTGTCCTACCAGTTCGACGGCCTCCAACGGACTGCAACGCTCAGAACGTCAGGAGACCCAGGCTACTTTCGTGCCGCGAACACAGTCTCGATATTGGTCAACCCTAGAAATCCGGATCAATGCATATTGAAGCGCCTTTGATATTTCGGCACGGGCATGACGCTCTGAATATCCTTTACAAGACGATCCGCGATCGCTTTCCGGCAGCACGCCTGTTCGTATTGCCTCTCCTCGTGCTGTTGATAGCCTCTACTCCTGCGACTGCTGGCCCGAGGCGTCCGGAGGACCGCCCGATGACCATTGCACTGGTTCACAGCGGAAAATGCACGGAGGTCTGCGTCCAATGGATATCGGCTGAAGGCGAATTCACGTCTGACACACCCAAGAGGTTAAGGGCAGTACTTAAACGCCTCAAGGGCAGAAGGCTTCCTGTGGTATTCCAGTCCGTCGGCGGCAATGTCGATGCTGCCATCGCTGTCGGGCGCATGATACGGGCAGCGGGCCTGGATACAGTGATCGGGCGAACTCAACTCGACGGTTGCCCCATGCTTGACCCGCGCTGCGCTGAAATGATCGTCAAGAATGGCTGGTCGGTCGGACAGGTTCGCGCTGGGGGAGCCTTTTGTTTCTCTGCATGCCCGCTTGCCCTGGCCGGTGGGAAGGTGCGTGCAGCTGCCGGTAACGCGTACATCGGCCTTCATCAAATCACCAACGGCCGCAAGAACGCCGGCCACGGGCCGGCAGGACGGAGAAACCTCGACGCTATTTCGACGAGGTCCGACCCTGGCGACGCCCGATGGTCTCTACCCCGTGGAGGCGGCTGAAGCGCTTAGCTCCCGCATCATAACGGAGGCGCTTTCGGTAACCGTAGAACCCGGATACACCGTAAAAGCGCTTGGTCCGCCAACAGCCAATGGCTTCGCGAAGTGACGAACGAACGTCGTCCCTACAGGCTGCAAGGGTTTCCGCCGCAGGTGTAGGCAGAGGGCACCTTGATCGACTTTTGCTTGTAGTCGATCACGGACACCGCCGTCGCAAATGGGAAGAACCATTCGCCCGTGGGGTAGCGCCGAACGAGCTTGGTCAACGTCCCGCCATCAGTTGTTGTCCAGACTTCCGCACCAAGGACGCGTCCATTGTAGTGATAGGTGGCGTAGTATAGGCCAGCGCCTCGGACGTTTTTGACCGTGCAGGATGTAAATCTCTGCCAATATGGGGCGTCGTTGTTTTGCCTGTCCCAACTCTGGGATTCCGATGTTTTGTAGTAGACATAGTCCCCATGGACAATGAGGGTCATATATTCACGGAGGCTTCCATCAGCCATAAGTTCGGAAACGGTCTCCCGATAAAGAGATTGCTCCCGCATCCTCTTGTATGCGTGGTTCAGGCTTTCACATGTACGGTCAAGCAGTTTGGGCCTGTCACGGCTCTCGTGATCGACGTCGTTTGCGACGCTCTGCCCCGCCATCCCCGCCTGAACCAGGGTCACGGCGGTGAACAACAATATGGGTAACTTCTGCATCAAGAATCTGGGCTCCTCGGATATCCAAAACTATCCTACCAACGTTCATCCGCAACCGCAGAGACGGAAGAATGTGAGAACGGCGTTAAGAAGGGAGCAAGCGGCATTACCCCCGTACAGTGACCAAGCGCGGCATGAGGTTCCGAACACTACCGCTGCAACATCGACGGCAACAATGCGCTTATAGCGGACGAAGCGCCGGGTTAACACCCGACGCGTCGCTATAACTTAACCATCGCGTGGCGTTTCCGCCCTAGCGAAAGTCGGAGTGGCAATGCCTGTACCGATACAACGTGATCAAGGTCTTCGACGACCTCCCCGTCGACGGACGCACTAACGCCAAGACTGCTGGGCTAACCATCTTCACGGTAGCTGTCGGCGTAACAGGCTCGACGGCTGCCGGCCTGGCGGAGTGTGCGTCGGACAAGTCGAAGGCTTACAGCATCGAAGACTCTGCCAAGCTCGTCGATGTCTTCAAGACCATTGCCGGCCAGATCATGACGCCTCGGCTTACCATGTGAACCACCTATATCGAAAAATAGAGCAGCTAGTTCTCCAACTGGACAAGCGTTCTCCAGCTGTTACAAAATGCGAGCCCCCGGTCTTCTCCCATACCGGGCCGGGGGTCTCATTTGGGGGGTCGTGGCAGGATGCCGCCACGCCCCTCGTGCCCTAGCCGAGACACCTGTAATCACCAAGATCGGAACGCGTCTAGCCCGAACCTCAAAGGTAGTCGCAGCGTTTGCCGCCCAGCAAGGCTTCGCGATGACACCCCCCAATTCTTGGGGTCGAACGAAAAAGTAATACTATTAGATTTTTGGTGTCGCCCGCGCGCGACGCGCGAAGCAAATTCGAAAGCCTAGTTTATGTCATCGATCCCATCTTCCACGCTATCTGCCTCTCGGCATAGCGCTACTCAATCAAGCTACACCGGGGCGCTCATCGCCCTCACGACCCTGTTTTTTATGTGGGGCTTCATCACATGTCTGAACGACATCTTGATCCCCCATCTGAAGAGCGTCTTCCAGCTCAATTACACTCAGACAATGCTGATCCAGCTGTGCTTCTTCGGCGCGTATTCGATAATCTCGTTGCCAGCGGGGGCGCTGGTGAAACGCATCTCCTACAAATGGGGCATCGTTGCCGGGCTCGCGATCGCGGCTGTCGGATGTGCACTCTTCATCCCCGCGGCGATCTACCGGGTCTACGCTATCTTTCTCGGCGCGCTTTTCGTGCTGGCCACCGGGGTTACCCTCCTGCAGGTCGCCGCAAACCCCTATGTGACGGTGTTGGGTAAACCGGAGACGGCCGCCAGTCGACTGAATTTGACGCAGGCGTTCAATTCGCTAGGCACGACGCTCGCGCCGCTGTTTGGCGCGTTCCTGATACTCTCAGCGGCAACCGCTGCAATTCCGAATGCCTCCCCGGAACAACTTGAAGCGCTGCACGCTACCGAAGCTGCCGCGGTGAAGCTGCCTTACTTGATGCTCGCTATCGCCTTCTTGGTGCTGGCAATCGTGTTCGCTGCCCTCAAGCTGCCGGAGATTAAGGAAGACGATGACCACGGCGAACAGCTGCCGGGCAATTCCGCATGGAGTTACCGTCATCTCGTCCTTGGAGCGGTCGGCATCTTTTTGTACGTCGGCGCGGAGGTCAGCGTGGGAAGCTTCCTGGTGAACTTCCTGGCCGAGCCGTCGATCGCCAACCTTCCTGAATCTGATGCCGCCCATTACGTCTCCTACTTCTGGGGCGGAGCGATGGTTGGCCGCTTTATCGGCGCTGCGGTCATGCGTTATGTCGACGATGGGAAGGCATTGGCCTTCAACGCGGCTGTGTCGGCGTTGCTGCTGGTCGTAACGGTTACCACGAGCGGACAGGTAGCGATGTGGTCGGTATTGGCCATAGGCCTCTTTAACTCCATCATGTTTCCGACCATCTTCAGCCTTGCTCTCCATGGTCTTGGCAAGCACACCAGCCAGGGATCGGGCATTCTTTGCCTTGCGATCGTGGGTGGGGCCATCCTTCCGTTGGTTCAAGGGGCGCTCGCCGATACCGTCGGCATCCACTTGGCGTTCCTGATGCCAATTGTCTGCTACGTCTACATCGCCTTCTACGGCATAAAGGGTGCGGTCCCTGCCCGCCCTGCCGTCCGCTGAAGGGTCAAGGGCAATCAGAGGGCCTTCGGAAACCCTAGAGATGATGCTTTGGGGTTCCCCCTCCTTCCGAAGACGCGGGAAGGTCCGCTTAGACCTTTCTCGGCCTAAGATGAGCAGCCGGCTATCGCGCCAGTTGTCGTTGAACTGTAAAAGCATGACTCGCAACTATTCGTTCTGCCCTTGCCAGCGTTAAACCGAGGATCGTACTTGGGACGGGCATATCCGCGTTGTCGAAAAGCGAGAACCTGAGGAAAAAGGTCTCCGAGCTGTTCCGCCGTCGAGGCTTTTCATACATTATAGAACAGGGCGAAGGATGGAGACATTTTCGCCCAAGGGGCGATCTCTTCTCTCCAATGTCCCGAGAGATAGCCTCGAGGCGTGCAGTGGCTGTACGTCGTAGTACCGCCTCACGTCCCACGGCCTCTGCCCTGAGCCGATCCGCGTGAGGCGGCCTCACTATTTCCAGGGCGTACGCGGTTGCCAAAACCTCATTTTTGGTCCAGCGTGCCCGCATGTCCGATATACCACCGCCACCTACTAGTCGTGAGGTTGTTGACCGACACATAGATTGTCAAGACGCGCTGTACGAAACCTTCCGCGAGATTATCAGGGCTGCGACCTCAGCAGGCTGGGAAGAGCAGGAAGTTGCAGTAGCACTTGCGAACTTGTCGGACAACCACATGCTGTCCCTTCAAGCGAACGGAGAGACAGAGGCACTCATCGCCCTTCTGCGGCGGATGAAGTAGTCGTAGCTCGACACGAAATTGTATCGGCCCCAGAATAAAGAACTTACCTAATCGTGCGACCAAAGACGATCGAGATGATCTATGCACAAGCGTGGACAACGGCGCAGCTGGGGAATGCCTTGGCGGCGGTATCTTGGCGATCGCATAGACGTAGGCATCTATATGCTCGCCGCCAACGTCGACCCTGGCTATCAATCGCCTATAGGGGCCGCAGTCGCGCAAAGCCTTGTGCTATCGACTTCGCTTTCGTAGCAAGTTCTTAGCTCTCATGGTGATCATTCTTATATTAGAACTCCATCATAACGAAACGATATCAGTGTTGTACGCTGTCGTACAGTCAGTTTTGGCGGGCGATGCGATCACGCCGGGGCATGTTTTTGTTCAACGCATTGCCAAGACCATAGGATAAGACGATCGGCGGATACGCGTTAACCGAGGAACGCCCCTGCGGCCGATCATTTCGAATTTCGAACTATTCTCTGTTGATTTTTTAGGGAGTATCGTCTCAGAGTTAGGAAAGTTGGCGGTTTTCCGCTCGCAGATCGCCCGCAGATTCCGGGACTTACGGCATGTTTGAATTTCTGGAATCTAGGAATGTAGTCGAGCTTGCCGACCGTCCGGCACCTAACGAGCGACACCTGTCACCCGCGCCTACCTGTTTGCCTGTTGGCGGAATGCCTCTACCATTTCACTGGACACGTCGCCTGCGAAACAAACCGGCGCATATCCTCCGCCTCGGTTGTATGCGCTACGCTTACCGCATCGCCTACCAGCGCGGTCAGTGTTGTAGGGACACGCGCAGGAGCCCGGGTACATGGCTATCGACTCGGCGATAATACGTTGAACCACAACGGAGTTCGGAATCTGCGGCAAAGAGGGAACGCTTGGAGCCGACCCGTTGTCCGAGCCGCTTCCCTCGGATTTTGGATTTTCTTTTTTGGGCGCTTGTGGACTTGGTGTCTCCGCCGAGAGAAGGGCAGTAGCGATCCAGCCTTCTCGCCTGGTCAGTACATCGCGGACCTGCGACCAGTCTCCCTGTTCTTCGAAGACTTCCAGCTCCCGGCCGATGTCATATCGATCTAATATCCCAAAAGTCTTTCCGGGCCCGTCGCGAAGCGCAACTTTCCTACCTTTTACGAAACGCTTAGCGACGATGGACGGCCCGTCCGACACGGAAGGCCCACCGCGGAGTACAGTCGGTGGCTGATTCGTCGGTGCGAGCGCGCTCTTCGAAGCATCTTCTCTCTGTCCCGAAGCGCTATCTGTGACGACCGAACCGGCTCCAGGTGCTGGACCGCGATCACTTGTCCCATGGAAAACAGACGCAATCAGGGCAACCCCAAGAACGAGCAACATCATCCCCGGGCTGAGCTTTATCTTCTTCCGGGAATACCGTTTGCGCCGCATCTCCCAAACGCCTTATTGGACCGCCGCCTCGCGTCGCCGAATTCTGATCTCAATCCGGCGGCGGGTCTCAACATTGCCAGCTTGTCCGAGTGTCAACGTGTCGCCTGGCAAAATAAGCTGAGCGGCGGACAGGGGCAGGACGGTTATGCCCGATAGCGATTTATTAGCCCTGAGAATGTTGGCAACCGATATAGCTCGTGCGAGCCCCAGCCCTGCATTGTCCGCGGGTTCCAGCGAATTGATCGATTTCCTGGCGGACAACACGTCGATCGAATTCTTGTCGAGGTTCGAATTCAGCCGCGAGATCGGTTGCTCGTCAGTGTGACCGATGACCTCGACGATGTCCGCGCCATAGCTTTCCAAGTTTTTGGCAATCTGGTCGGAAATGGAACCGTTCAGCTGATCTGTGAATGACGTCGATAGCTCGGCGCTTCCTGAACGGAAGAAGTACCCGTTGGCTTCTGTGAGACTGATGATCGGCGGCCATTCGTGCGGCTTGCCAGAAGCCCCGAGCTTGGCAAGCTCCGCGTCCTGGGCCTTAAGTTGCTTCAATGCTGCGTCCAATCTCGATACCAGATCACGGTTCTGCTCTTCGAGTAGATCGTTAGCCTCTTTGAGCTCCGCCACACGTTGCTCGGTGGCCACGAGAGCTTCAACCCGCTGGAGGACGTCAGCGGCATCCTTCTGACCCAGGACCTCTTTGATGCGCTTGTAGGTGTCCTTCTGGAGCACGAGTTCGCGCCAGTCCTCATCGTAGTTGGCCTGCTCCGCTTCGGGGAGTTTGCTCGCGAGAGCGGCTACCTTGGCTTTCAGCTCCTCTATCTGGCGACCTTGCTCACGGGACGTCTCGGTGGCTGCCGACAACTGTTTGATCGCATCTTCGGCTCGGTGTCGCTCCTTCACGATGATCGCCGCGGTCACCAATAGAAGGCAGAACACGACAAGGAGCAAAGACTCCGCCATAGTGAAACCGAGAATGAGTCCGCGGTTGTAGCCTTTGGTCTCGATCTGGCCGGCGTTTTCCGGCGTCATCGCTGCCACCAGGATTTGCGAGGTTTACCGTCTTCGACATCGAGAACAACATCCGTGTCGCTACGCTCCGCGACGGTGTCGTTGGCCGCGGGTGGTACTTCGCCGGATGGAACTTGGACCGACAGCTGCGAGAGCGTCCTTTCAATTCGCTCGCCCCGAAGACGGCTCTGTTCCTCGGCTTCCCGTGCCTCGCTGTGTCGTCCCGTCGACGCCTCGACGAAATCGGAAAGCTTCGCCGCGCTCGCTGAGTGAGCATCGTTGGCAGCCTTGGCCTCCACCACGACATCTTCGACCGCCGCCGTTAGCTTTGCCACGATCTCGGCCGACTGCGTTTGAGCCGCCGCGGCTGCGGCTACCTCAGTCGTAAGCTTCACCAGGTTCGAGGAGGTTTGTTTGAACGGCGCAATGCCTGCGAGCACTTTTTTGGCAGTCTCGCGTGTGTCGGCGGCATTCTCGCTGATCGCCTTGGCATGGGCGTCAATAACAGAGCGAAGAGACTCCACGGCCGGGGAGACATCGATCTTCAACACCTCGTCCGGCGACCGGGCAGCGGCATACTTTTGGATGACGTTGTCAACGGCTTCGGAAAGCTCCTGGGACTTCGCAGTCATCACCGTGGCAAGGCCTTCCATCTGGCCCGACAGCTGCACGACGTTCTTCGCATTTACCTCGGAAAGATGCGCAACGTTCTTGTGGCTCTCTTCCAAAGTCGAAAGCAATTGCTTCGAAGTCGCCTGGATGGACTCCACGGCTTTCGCGGACATGGCCTCGATGGCGGCGCGGACCGCCTCCCCGTTCTTCTCGGCCTGCCGCGCGATTTCTTCAAAACCTTCAGAGAGCATCTGATTGCTAGTACGGCGGTAGGATGAGAATTCCATCGCGGAATTGTCGAGCTCCGCCCTGACTCGCCTTGTCATTTCGGCTAGCTCATGTCTGACCGCCTTCTCGATATCGGCAGGATCGCGGCGCATTTGGTTGAAGAAGATGCGGAGCGCGATCCCGGTTACCGTCGAGATGATCGCGATACCGAAATTGCGGACGACGTCTTCGATCGAAGCTTCGCCGGTGAACTTGTAGAGCGACACACCAAGACTCGTCAGCGTGTAAATGAAGCCCATGTAGTAGAGGTTGTCGCCGGCCTGCTCGCTGTGAACACGCAGACCGGGAAGCATGTTGACAGCCATATACAGGAACATCATCGCGACCGGGATCGCCGTGATCAATGCAATGTCGAAATCCCACACCTTGCCCAGCCAGATGACAGCGGAGCCGATCATGGTCAACAGAACGAACAGGATGATCGGTCCCTGATTGCGAACCAGGTGTCTGATTGGTGAAGTACGCATTACATTGTCCCTGTGAGACGCTCGATGCTCGAGAAGTTGCCGTGGTTGGAGACGACCCATGCAGCCCAGAATTCCGGCAGGTTCTTTAGGGGAGCCGAGTTTTCACGCTGGAAGAGGAGAAGGCTGACGTCCACGCCGTCCAGCGGTGTCCTAAATTTGTCGCGTGCCGGACTTCCTTCGAACGCTTTGATGTCCGCGCCCGATTTGTACATCGAGAAGGCGGAGGTGAACTCCAGCATGTCCGATGCGACCACCAGTCGTTTAGGCTTTCCGTCAAGCTTCGCATCGGTGAAGCTTCCGATCACGATGCGTTGGATACCTGCCATTATCGGCGACTGCTTGGATGCTGTCCCGTTGCCCATCTCCTCCTCAATCCTCTTGAGAGGCTGGTTAAAGGCCTGATCCCAACGCTGCTGAATCTTTTTGGGGTTAGACGTCCACGGGTCGGCGCTGTCACCGTCCCCGGGATTGCATCCGTGGAAAGTTCTCTGTGGTTTCCCCTCTACGTCGGTAAGGAGATACACCTCAATCAAGCCATGCTGCTCAACACCAGCGACGATCCGCTGGAACTCGCTTTTGAGGTCCAGCTTCGTGATATCGGAGATCGGATCGGTGACATCCAGCAATACGGCGGTTGCCGACGTCGGACCGCTTTCCGGGCACAGATCGGCATCGAGCGTCGGTGCGGCTTTCGCCTTAAACCAGAGCATCGAATAGCCGCCGAGCGCGCCGGCGATCGCGACAATCAGCACGACGATACCAACGATGGCCCCTACAGAACGGCCGCCCCGGCGACTTCTCCGTTTACGCCGGGCTGCCATTGATCGTCTCCGGATAGATATGGTCGAGTTCGTGATAGGCCGTTACCGCATCTTCGAAGGCTTTGCTGATGCGCTTCATCTGGGCTGACAGTTCGGTCTGTGCGGCTTGGATGCGTTCGCTGAGGTCCTTGTCGGTCCAGTCATCGGTGGTGTCGACGACCACCCGACGGCGCTCCATCTTGTACTGGGTCTTGAAGTGCTTCGGCTCCTCTTCGGTGCGCGAGGCCCGGTTCTCCTCGCGGTAAATAGCCAGGAGCTTGCGGCCGACCGATTCAAGCTGTGTCTGGTGTTCGCCAAACAGCTTCGTCATACGGGTACGGGCGTCGATGATGGCGGCGCATTCCTTACGGCGCTTCGACAGACCCTGGATGATCCCCTCGATCTTTGCGTTATGGTCGTCGCGGATTTCCTTGAGCGCTTCAACCCGGTCTTCGCGCTCGGTAGCGTAGTCGTCTCTTGCGTCGACATACCGCTGATAGGTCCCGGCATAGCCGGGATAGGGATCGGTCATGAACAGACCGTCGAGCAGCGCGGCCGTCGAAAACAGGACCCCGCCCGCAAACAACACGAAGGAATCGATATCGGCCAAGCCGAGCGGGTCAGAAAACAGCCGTTGACGCACCAGCAGGCCGACGTTCTCGACAGCCGTCGCCGAGACTTCGCGGTAGTGGGCCATCGCCAGGTTCAGAGCGATCGCGAGCGCGATCCACGCGATGAGGCTGAGGAATCCAATGACCTTCAGGAACAAGGACCGCCTGTTTAGTTGCCGGATACCGAACAGAGCCAGGAGGAACGTGCCGATGACGTTGACGAACGCGAAACCGAACGCATAGCCGATACCACCCACCAGACCGCTATCGTTACCCTTGGCGAGATAAATGCCGTTCACCACGGTCTCGATGATAAGGAGCAGAGCGACAAATAATATCTTGAGCCAAGTCTCGAGCGATCCACGAACGCGCGCGATCCTCTTTTCCAAGCCGTTTCGCTTTCTGAAGTCTTCCAATTCCTCATCGGTTGCCTTCAGGTCTTTGCGGCGGATGAAAAGCTCGTCCCGACCCTTCGTGACGTCTGCTTGGAAATCCTCGACGCTGGAGTGGTTGGTCATCTCGATCTGGCTGAAGTGGCCGTCGAAATCGAGATTGCGTAATCTGGTGGCGTAGGTGTTGAGCTGGTCTTCGAGTATCTGGAAGGCGTCGTCGCGCTGGCTTTCTACCCGCTCGACGATAGCACGCTCAACCTCGTCCATCTCCCTGGCGTTCGACGCCGGGATGTTGGCCCTCCCGTTCTCAGCGCCTTTCCGCTCGATTTCCATGGACTTGGCGAGCTTCTCAGGGTCTAGCGGAGGGAAAGGGTCGGTCGTTATCCGGAAGTCGTGGCTGGACTCCCTTAAACTCTCATATAGTCGCGTCAGTGACTCAAACTTGGCCATTATCAAAACCTGCATGCATTAAGATGAGCGGGGTCATCATTTTCCCCACTGCGGCGGCCGCCATCCGGCGGCGATGGCCTCCCCCTCGGAGCAGAACCACCGTTCGCCCTTGCGGGGATCGATCTTTGTCTGTGCGTAGTCTTTGGACCATGGGGTGTGGTAGATACGCTCTTGCCTGCTGTTGATGTTCCCATTGATGGGACACCCGTTTGTGGCAGCGACGGAGACGGCACCCTCCCACTTATGTGCGCGGAAATCCCACGGCGTCTCGTTCGGGGCCTGCCATACGCCAATCTGCCCGGCATGCGCGACCTCTTCGACCTTCACGTAGTCGGATGAATACCTTCGGAATGCCCAAGCCAGGCCCGAAGCGACCATCTCTCTATTGACATCAACTCCATCGGCAACGCAGCTTGCGACCCATCGACCGTAGATGTCTTTTTCGTGCGGGTCGCAAGTGACGTCATGTCCGATGACAAGGCTTTCCAGCTTCCGCAGAGCGGCTTGGCCACAGGCCCATTTAGCGCCACCTGCCGAGTTGCACACCTGGCCCGCCTCGGGCGCGTCTATCCCGTGGAGCCGATAGCGCACCCCATCCAGGTCGATGGTGTCGCCATCTGTGACTCTGACATTCGACGCAGCGGAAGCGCCGGCCGCTGACAGCAACAGCAGCAATAGGATCGCATAAAATCTGGAAAACAAGGCACGTCCCTCTTCGCGCCATAGGTTTATTTTAGCGAAGCCGATTCTGCAACCTGTGGTGACGAGAGTTTTAATAAATGGTAAACGGGGCTCTCATCTCAAACGCGAGTTTAACCCGTGCTTGGCCAGCCACCGCCAACCGTGTCCGGATAAGCGGCTGTGTCGCGCTATGCCTAGAATTGGCTGGCGTGATCCGACTGTTATATGAGGTACCTGCCGACAAGCTCCTCGGGCGGTGGGCCGAACGCCAAGCCGTCGACCGTGGGGCCGACGATCTCAACGAAAGACATGCGGTCGGTGATCGACGGCCAAAGCTTGTAACGTTCCTTGAAGGGGTCATCCATAATCCCTTCGTTCAACAGATACTTTTGCAGTTCGGCCTCATATCCTGATCCATGGTTTGCCCGCCACGTCCCGCAGAGCAGCTAGCAGAATCTGGAACGTCGTAAGAGGTTGCTGTCCATCGATCACCTCGAACGCCTGCAACGCTTTTCCGGAGCTCTTGACCTGAGCGATCACGATCGCTCCCATGAGATGGGGGTCAGCGACCGACGGTCTTCCATCAGTCGCGAAACCGAACGCTCAATATCCTCCCAAAGAAGCTCAAGTGAGGTCGCGCTTTCCAAGCATATTGTCTTTGGTAGAGTGGCATTAGAAATCTCTTCTTTACGTGGAAAAGTTCGAAATTGATCTGGTATATGAAGTACTCTTGGCTGGATCATCTCTCGTGGATGGAATCAGTGGACGGTACTTCGACGAGTGCCAGTGTGCTTCTGGGCTTCCGGCAGGGCGGATGGCAAAATGGGAAGGCGTCGCGGCGTACTCGCTTAACCAAAACAAGGCAGATCGCCTCTGGCAATTGGCAACCGATCTCACAAGGAATTACGCGCGGGAGGCGAATCGGGAGCTGTTCGCCGCTTGATTCAAAGTTTACCCCGCCCATCCGGGTCTATCTCCCCTATCCCGCGGCATAGTGGAAGCGGACGCCCGGCTGGCATAAAGTCTTGCTCGTAGTAACTCTTGGCGTGGCCTCTAATCAGGAGCTGGCAGATGAATCGAAGCCTAATTGTTGCCTTTGTTATCTCCGTAGTCCTGTCTAGTACAGCTTTGGCGGAAGGGAAGCTCGCACATCTCCAAGAAACAGGCGTTGTGAGAATTGGATTTGCCAACGACGCTCCGTGGAGCTTCGCCAAGCCCGACGGAACCCTGGCGGGTATCGACTACGAAGTCGCAGAAATCGTGTTTGGTCGCCTTAACGTCAAGAACCTAGAAGGCGTCCTTAACAAGTTCGGCTCCTTGATACCTGGACTGGAGGCAGACCGCTTCGACGTTCTTGCGTCGGGCTTCTATATTCGACCCGCACGATGCGAGCAGGTCGCCTTCAGCATTCCAACGATCGCGATCGGCGATGGACTGATCGTCAAGTCCGGAAATCCTAAGAATATCGGAGGCTACAAGACTGTTGTCGCGCATCCCGAAATAAAGCTTGGAGCTGTGGTGGGCGCGGCAACGATGAAGAATGCGATTGCAGCTGGCGTTCCTGAAAATCAGATCATCACTTTCTCCGACAACATATCCGTTGTGGCGGCAGTGCGGGCCGGGCGTGTGGACGGTGGCATGATGACGGCCGCCGCAGCGCAAACGGTCGCCAGCGGAGCGCCCGAGGGCACGATATCGCGAGCACTCCCTTTCGAGCCTGCGATTGTCGACGGAAAACCTGTTGTGAACTACGCAGGTTTCGCGTTCAGGAAGGAGGACGACGATCTTGCCAAAGCCTTCGACGCTGAGTTGGCCAAAATCATCGGCACCCCCGAGCATGTAAAAATCCTGGAGCGGTACGGCCTATCGGAAAACGAGTTGCCACCTACGACTGTAACCACCGCCGATCTCTGCAAGCCCTGACAATCGGAGATATGATTGACACTTACCGTCTTCGCATCCGGCGTCTCGTTCACGGCCCTGTTGTTCACGGGTTCGGCGATACTCGCGATCGCGCTGACTGTCGCGTTCGGCTGCGGCCGTCTCTCACACTCCCGGACGATGCGGTCATTTTGCCTGGTGTGGACGGAGGTCTTCCGCGGCATCTCGACTGTCGTACTCCTGTTCTGGCTCTACTATGTCCTTCCGATGTTCGGCATTTCACTTTCGCCCATGGCGGCGGCGATAACAGGGCTTGGACTGGTGCATGGTGCTTACGGGGCGGAAGTGCTACGCGGGGCTCTCCAATCGGTAGCCAAGGGTCAAGCGGAAGCAGCTGTGGCTTTAGGACTTAGCCGGTTTCAGACGTTCCGACATGTCACCCTTCCACAGGCGTCTGCCCTCGTAATTCCGGTGCTGGGTAATTCGCTCGTCTCGCTCCTGAAGGCGACGGCCCTCGCTTCTGTCATCGGTCTTCCCGAACTTGCATACCAGGCGAACCTCTCGGTTTCTCGGACTTATGCAATGGCGCAGACGTTCGGGGGAACTTTGGTGCTTTACTATCTAATGGCGCAGGTGTGTCAGCTCGCTGTACGCAAGCTCGAGCAAAGAACCCAACGCTGGCGGCCGACGGAGTTTGCGAATGGTTTTTGATCCATCCTTCGCCACCTCGATTTTGCCTCTTCTCGTCGACGCCGCGATCACGACGGTAAGAATATCCGTCCTGTCGTTCTTAGGGGCATGCACTTTTGGCGTCTTGATCTCAGCGCTGCGACGTGTGTCAAACAGAAATGGGAAACGCGGCATCGCGCTCGTTACTGATTTCATTCGGATGACGCCTGTGTTGATCCAGGTCTTCTTCCTTTACTTCTGGCTTCCCGAGATCGGGATCGCACTGTCGCCGTTTGAAACCGGAGTACTCGCTCTCAGCCTCCATTACGGTTGCTATCTTGCAGAAGTTTTCCGAGCTGGGCTCGAGGGTGTCGATCGTGGTCAGTGGGATGCGCTACGATCTCTGTCGGTCCCCAGCTATGCAGCGTATCGCTACGTAATCCTTCCGGCCGCAATCCGCCCAATTCTTCCCGCCGCCGGCAATTACCTGATCCTAATGTTCAAGGAAACCCCGGTCCTGGCGTCTATCTCCGTGACGGAGATGCTTTTCGTTTCCTCGCAAATCGGAGCCGAACAGTTCCGCTACACCGAGCCCGTCACAATATGCGGTTGCCTCTTCCTGATCATGAGCGTTTCCTCTGGCTGGGTCGTCCGACGTCTGGAAGCGGCTTTGGCGAGGAACCTTGCCAAATCGAATTCACCCAACGCCGTGGGAGACGTCAGTGGACCTCAAGCTGTTTGAAGATTTCCTGGCCCTTGCAGATTGTCGCAATTTCTCGAAGGCGGCAGCCTTCCGGAACTCGACGCAATCTGCGTTCAGTCGCCGTATCCAGTTGCTGGAGGCGTGGGCCGGCGGCGATCTGATCGATCGCAAGGCATCTCCACTTGGCTTGACGCCTGCCGGCGACGCCATGGTCGAACTCGCGATAGAGAATGTCCGGGCGATCAAACACGGGCGCGAGGAAATAGCGGCAATCTCCTCGAAATGCATATCGACGATATCCTTCGCGGTTACCTACTCGCTGTCACTGAAATTCTTCCCCCGATGGATGCATGAGATCGAGACGAAACTCGGGCGATCCTCGATTAGGCTGATGTCGTATGACGGAGAGCGCTGCAGGGAAGCTGTCAGTCGGGGTGATTGCCATTTTATGATCAGCCACTACCAGAGTCGCCTCGGACACGACTTCGAGAAGTCACGCCTCAAAAGTCTGGTCTTGGCAACCGACACGTTGATCCCGGTGATGACCGGCAATTCTGAAAGGCAACATTTGTCGCTAAACGGCTCGCCGGGCCAGCGACGCATTCCGTATCTCAAGTATACTCCAGGCTCCTTCATGGGCCGGACGCTCGACCTGTTTCTTGAAACGCTGGAAAGCCCTCCGGACTTGGAAACACGGTTCGAGACGTCGGTTGCCGAGGGTATGAAGGGCATGATCGTGGAAGGCCACGGCCTCGGTTGGTTGCCGAAGAGCCTAATTAACGGCGAGCTCGAAGCCGGGCAACTCGTCCGCGTCGGGCCCGCGTCCTGGGACCTTGATTTCGAGGTGCGTATCTTCCGGCCGACCACACGACTTCCCAAGTCTGCGGAACTATTGTGGCAGCTGGTTTCCAACGAGACCGGCTTCGCGTCCGCCTTCCCTGCCGACACGCCGCGGGCGTATGCAAAATAGCGATATACATTTCGAAAAATCGCATCCCGTTTCGCGCTGAACCTGGGTTAACTTGTTGCGAACAATTCGCCGAACGCAACAGGGTTACAAATGTTCGAAGCTACGGAATACGATGATAGAAGAACTAACCTCTGCGCGCGGATGCGGCGCAGCGGTCTATCGGGCGTCCTCCTGGCCGGCGAAACCAACATTGCATATTTTTCCGGATTTCATCACCACACGCCGGCCGCCGTATTCGCGCGGCCCTACTTTCTGGCGATTTCCGCCGACGGCCGCTCGACACTCGTTTGCCATCCATTTCTCGAAGCGGAGATGAAAAGGACCGCCAGCGGATGCGAGGTTCGTGCATCCCTGAGCGCAACTGGCCTGCCTCTTGACCTCCTCGTCGAGGCGTTGGCCGACTTGGGGATGGATGAGGGGCCCGTTGGAATGGAGCTTGGTCGGGAGCAACGGCTCGGGATCAGCCTTTCCGAGTTCCGCCTTATCGAAGCTGCACTCGGCCCGCGGAGGATAGAGGATGCTTCTTCGATTCTGTGGGCTGTCCGCCAGATAAAGTCGCCGCGAGAGATCGAGGTGCTACGAGGGGCCGCAGCAATCACCGCAGCTGCATTCGACCGGGCCTTCCTGGCTGCGAGACCGGGAATGAGCGAGACCGACATCGCTCGTGTCTGCGAGGACGCGATGTCGGCACACCAACTGTCGCGTCCAGGCTTCATACTGTTTGCCAGTCCATCGGAGGCCTATTCTAACCTTGCGCGTAAGCCATCTGAACGGAAGCTTGAACTGGGTGAACTCCTCTGGATCGATATGGGGGCAGTGTATTCCGGATATTGGTCGGACTTTTGCCGAGCAGGCTACATGGGTTCGAAGGTTCCGAGGCGGGTGGCGGACAACCAAAAGTCGCTCATGGAAGTTAACCACGCGATGTTCGAAGCCTGCCGTGTCGGCAACACAATGCATGACATAGCGCTCGCTGGAGAGCGCGCGCTGAAGCGTCAGGGTCACGATATCTCCATCGGTCAAGGCCGGATCGGTCACGGCATCGGGCTGCTCTGCGCCGAACCACCTCATGTCGCTCTTTACGACGAGACGATCTGTGAACCGGGACTCGTGTTCACGATCGAGCCACGTTTCATAGACGACACCGGAGTTTACAACTGCGAGCAGATTATCGCGATCAGCGAGAACGGTCCCGTGTTTCTAACCGATGCTGATGCACAGGTCAGGACGCTCTCATGACAAATCAGCCCTTTCTGCAGAGCTCACCTCGGTCGCCGCGTTACAGTATCGGCGATCTTATCTGGCGATGCCAAGAAACTGGCCGTCCCCTAGAGATAGAAGGCAGAGACACGAGGTTTTCACGTGCTGACATCGACACCACGAAGCATTCCTTATGGCGTTACCAGCACAGCCTCATCCATCAGCGACATCCAAGTATTACCCTCGGTGAAGGCATGACACCGTTGGTCCACGAATTGATCGACGGGGTGAACGTTTATTGGAAGTGCGAGTTCGTCAGTATATCTGGCTCTTTCAAAGACCGCGGAGTTGCGGTGCTCCTTAACCATCTCCTGGCGTCTGGAGCGACCGCTGTCACCGAGGATTCGTCCGGGAACGGCGGTGCTTCGCTGGCCACATATGCCGCTGCCGCCCGGGTCCCGTGCCGAGTCTACGTCCCTTCGACAACATCATCTCCAAAATTGGCCCAAATGACGGCGGCTGGCGCACAGGTCGTGCGCGTTGAAGGTCCGAGAAAGGCGGCAGCAGCGGCGGCGATGACCGACCGAGACTATTTCTACGCGGGTCACAATTGGCATCCGGCATTTGTCGACGGTGTAAAAACAGTCGGGTACGAGATATGGGAGCAACTCGGATACGAAGCGCCGGATGCAGTGATCGCCCCGGTGGGTGGTGGCAGTAACCTGCTGGGTTGCTATCGCGCGTTCAGCGATCTGGTCGGCTCTGGCGAAATTACTACCCTGCCCCGGCTGTACGGCGCACAGTCTGCGAACTGCTCTCCTATCGCTGACGCGTTCACCCTGGGACTGCCAAGTTGGAGTAAGGTTACGCCACTTCCCACCCTCGCCGAGGGCATTGCGATTACGGAGCCTGTTCGGGGGAACGCGGTGCTCGAAGCCATTCGTAAAACGAAGGGCGCGTCATGGGCGGTCGAAGATGATCAACTGGAGGCCGCCCGTGCAGAACTAGGAGAACGCGGCCCTTTCGTCGAACTCACAAGTGCGACAGCCTACATCCTCCTAAGGAACCTGATTGCAGCGAAGAGAGTTCGGCCAGGCGAGCGCGTCGTGGTCATCCTCACAGGCTCAGGCCTGAAATCCGGTGCGAGAGCTCCGACCGCAGCCGTGGGACAACATCCCACCCCTTTACAGGCTGAGAAAGCTTAGCTGAAGACGACACTTCCGTCTCCGTACACAGGAGGCCATCAGCCACGGAAAACGGTAGGACACTACCCCCTCGGCTTGCTGCCGCGCAGGATGCAGGGCGGCGGAGCTCCGCTGCCGCCCTGCATCCTGTTGAGTCAGGCAGCCTTGACGGCAACCGGGAGGCGGAAAGGTGCACCGAGCCGATTGAAGGCGTTCATCGTCGCGATGGCGATAGTGAGGTCGACAAGGTCCTTTGGCTGGAATGCAGCAGACACCGCAGCATAGGCTTCGTCAGAAGCATGCGTTTCGCTGACCCGAGTCACTTCTTCGGCCCAAGCAAGGGCCGCTCGTTCAAGATCGCTAAATATCTGGGGAACCTCATCCCAGACCGGAACTAGCGCAATCTTCTCGACGGACATTGTTTTTCGCAGGTCGCGACCGTGGATGTCGATGCAATGGGCGCAACCGTTGATCTGAGAAACCCTTAGAAAAACAAGGTGAATGAGCTCCTCGGGCAAGCTCGTATTCTTAGTGATATAATGGTGTACGCCGAGCAAAGCCTTTGCGCCATCCGGAGCGAGTTCATACCAATTTAGACGGGCCATCGAATTGATCCTTTCGTTTCAGTAGCTAAAGTTATCTCTCCGCCGACGTCGTAACGCCGTCGCGAGGTATTGCGAATTGAGTGCATTGATTTATGCCGGCGAGCTGCGTGCCACCTTCAAAGCCGACACGCGCGCTGCTTCGCGTGCCGTACTGCGATCGCGAAACCACTCGCCGACTAGGCTCTCGAATTCTTTGGGGCGTCCGCCCTGCGCAAGATCGGCTAGACTTGTTTTTTTCAGCTCAGACCGCATGCGTTTCTCCGCACGCAGCATCACCGCATGGATACGGCATACGCCATCTATCGACCATGGCGGGGGCGTTCCCCCAAACAAGACGCAACCCCGTCGCACTTCCTTGCAGTCGAAAAGCGTTCTGCCGGCTTCGATCGCGTCAACGACCGCGAGGACAGAGATAGTCTCAGGCGGCTGGGCAAGCTCGTAGCCTCCACTGATACCGTCGCTCGAGGTGACAATTCCCGCCTTCTCAAGCTTTGGCATGATCTTGGCTAACATCGCCGCGGGAAGCCCCTGGATTTCTGCTAAATCGCGGCTGCTTGCACGCTTGGGATGCTTTGCGACCAACCAAAGGAGCGTGTGGAGTCCGTACTCTACAGAGACGCCGAATAGACTAGCGCCACGGCGCTGCGCGACAGCATCGCCATTTTCGGAGAGCGCGAGCCCCTCCTTATCGCCATCGACGGCTCCCTTCACCATAACGCAACCTCTTTCTATCCGCGTTAGATATAACGCTACCTATATTGATCCGCGTTAAAGAGTCAACCACAACGATGGGCCTGACGAACGTCTTTCTTCGCTCCCGGCATCCGAACGGCGAAATGAATTCAACTCGCAGGCCGGGTTTTCGCTCCAGAAACGTCGGTGAAAGAAAGGGGCCGTCCTCGGCGGAAGAGGACGGCCCGAGTTGCGGTGGCCAGCCGCGTTGGGTCCAGACAGAGGGGATGTCTTCAGGACCGCTAAAGGTCGCCCGCTCGGGAGGGAAAGGCGACGATCAAAAGCTAGCAGATCGGAGTATCGATGATAGTGAACCTAAGTATGCTTTCGCCCGTTTGAGATGCGCGTTAGATGCCGTGCAGTATTGCGAATGGGCGCGGACGATGCTGATGCAGATGTCACCGAACGAAACTGAGCTACAGCATGGCAGGCTGCTTGCACAAACAGGCGAATGTTATCGCTCTTGCGGTGGGGGCGGCCTCAACTGTCCCGCCGACTTGACGGTCTCAAATCGATGCGCATCTTTCGAAGAAGGCGCGACCTCCGCCCCAAACAACTTCGTCCGGACGTTTTCCGAACTGACCATATCTGACTTTCTTACCGATCCCCTAGTCAGGGCTGTAAATGACGCGGACGGCGTTTCCCCTCACGCGTTTAAAGCACTCCTTTCAGACGCCGCGATCAGAGTGAATAGCGAGATGGGACAATGACGGAAGTGACGAATTATAGAGACTACTTGAGTGATCTGGCCATTACCATGGCGAAGATACGGTCTAATCCAGGGGCCGGTGGCAGGATGGAAACCTCTATTTGTCGAAACGGATATGGATATCGGACGATAGAGGTGGTCGGCGGCGTAGCAAGTAGTGAAAGCTGGCGTGGTCCAATTCACGCCGATACCTGGGAACAGGACGACGGGGCGGACGCGAAACGCGAGATCGAGCGCTTTCTGAAGCTTCCTCAGATACTGGCATACTCGGACCGCGCGCTGTTGCGCGACCGAAACCCGCTCATGACCTCACACTGGGACGCCACAATCGCGTTCGTTCATACGTCCTTTCAAGACAGGGGTGTCATAAGGGAGCAGCGGATGTTGTTTGCTGGTTTCGACGATCCGATCCATGCGGAGTTCTGCATCGCAGTCGATCGCGACGTTCTTGTCTGCGATCACCTCACGGGAACGGAACTGTACGAGTGGAGGTCCAACTGTACAGTTGTGGACCTACGCGACGTTAGAATACGCCAGTCGGTAAAGCTGCCGCACAATGCTTCACAGTCGTCGAGCTGATATGCCTTCTGGGCGGCGCGCCGAACATTCGCTTGAAAGCGGCTCCGAACGCTGCTTCCGACTGATACCCAGCCTCCTCGGCAACCTTTGCGACTGAACTGTCAGGTTTCGCCAAAGCCTTCCTTGCAAGGTGCATTCTCCAGCGAAACAGGTATTCGATAGGTGAGACCCCTGCTGCGTCGGTGAAACGAGCGGAGAACTGAGACCTTGAGAGATTGCAAAGACGCGCCAACTCCCCCAAGTTCCAATGATGCCTCGGCTCGCTATGGATTGCAGAAAGTGCCGGCGCTATTCTTGGCTCGGAAAGTGCGGACAGAAGGCCTGGCTGAATGGAGCCAGACTGGATACCCAGTCTGATCATCTCTACAAAAACCATTTGCATTATTTGTTCGCAAACAACTCGGCTTCCAGGAGCCGCCCCCGCCATCTCGCCCTCCAACTGCTCGAGCAACCATCGAACCCTGTTCGCCGGTTTCGTGCCGCTGGCGAGAAATGTCAGCGGCTGCAGTGACGATGTCAGCAGTGAAAGGTCCTCACCAGCTTCCATCCGTCCGCCAAGGCACGTGAAATCCGGTGTTTGACCCGTATCGATTACTGCGAAACCGTCCTGCAACCTTTCGAAGACGTCAGCTGCCCTCATCGCTTCCCCTTCTAGCTTGGTGCCGATCGTGAACGAGACCGGCCCACGTATGAGAAGGCAATCTCCTTTTTCGAGACGGACGCTAATCCTGTTGCCGGACGACACCGAGCATTCGCCTTGGGTGACAGCCACGAACTTGAGATCGGTCCCCACATCGACATCCATCGACCAATAGCCTGAAGCTTTTACTCCAGCCGAGATAACCGCCTTGGCATCGGCAAGATGGATGAGGTCCGAGAGTGGGTCTACAAGCATGAATAGGACTTTCGCTACAAAGTTCCGGCATTCCACACATGGATCATCCGGCTCAGCTGTTCGATATAGTGTGTCCAACAACTGGAGACCAGAGAAAATGAATGCATTTCAGAAACCACTGAAGACGAAATGGACCCCTGCATCGACTGCTTCTGAAGTGGCCGAAGGCGTCGACCTTACAGGTAAGGTCGCCATTGTAACCGGGGGGGCCTCAGGTCTTGGCCTTGAAACCACCAAAACGCTTAGCGGGGCTGGGGCGAGAGTGATCATAGGCGTCCGCGATGTCGAGCGCGCTCGCGACGCCGTCGCCGGACTTCCGGGCGTCGAGATTCGCGGGCTCGAGCTGACCTCCCCTTCCTCCGTCGACGCGTTTGCTGCTGACATCGTTGCGACGGCACCTACGATCTCCCTCCTGGTCCTCAATGCCGGCGTCATGGCGACGCCCCTGTTTCGAGACGGAAATGGCAACGAAGGTCAGTTCTCAACAAACCATCTTGGTCACTTCCGCTTGGCGATCAGACTCTGGCCGTGCCTCCGCGCTGCAGCGACATCGCGCATAATTGCAATTTCATCACGAGGACACATGATCCCCGGCTTCGACCTGGACGACCTCGCATTTAAGAATCGGCCTTACGACAAGTGGGTGGCATATGGCCAATCCAAAACAGCGAACTCTCTGTTCGCGGTGGCTGCTGACCGTCGTGGCCAGGATCACGGTATCCGCGCGTACTCGGTGCATCCCGGATCGATCGTCGGTCCTCTCGCGCGACATTTGAGTAACGAGGAGATTGCCGCGTTCGACGCGCTTGATGCCAACGGAAACCCGATCATCGATCCCGCAACCGATCGCAAGAATTTTGCACAGGGTGCTGCGACGACTGTATGGTGCGCGACGACGAGTCAGTTGGAAGGGATTGGCGGTGTCTACTGCGAGAACAGCGATATCGCGGCGATCGAACCAGAGGCGCGGTCCGGAGTGCGACCATATGCGGTCGATGGGGAAATAGCTGAGCGCTTGTGGATTGAAAGCCTCCGACTTTCGGGCCTCTCAGATGTATGAGCTGTCGGAATCTCCCAAATAGCACACGTTCGTATAGGTATCGCAATCTCTCCCGGCAGGTACAATTGGTACAGTAGCAGATTGGATCGATTGGGCTCTAGGTGCTCGTTTATTTCCACGAGCAGACGAGGAGATGACGTTGAACCCCACCATAGCGATTGGTCAGCGAGACTTGACGACCGACGTCAAGTCTCCATTACCGCGAAGAGCGAACAGAGCGGGACCTGAATTCTTTGCCAAGAATTCCGTCACCCAGCTTCGCGAATGGCCACGGGAGGCCCTGTCCGAACTAGGGCCACTACCGTTTCCGATGAGATACGACCAAGCGCATGATCGATACAACGCTACTGAGTGGAGTGGCTCGACCGCAGACATCGGTCGTACACTCGCAGAAGCGGACGAGGTAATAGTTATTGGAAATCAACGCTTCGCGGATCAGCTGCAGACGCTGCAGATCGTGCTCGCGAATGCCTTGCATTGTCCTGTGGAGCTCCTTCAATGTTGGGACGACCGTAGCCCTGGGCACGTTCGCTCGAGTTCGCCGGACAGCCCTCCTTTATCGGAAACAGGTTCGATGAGAGTGATCGTCACGCTTGGTCGGACACCGACGCCACACGCATTGGGATTCGACGCGGCATCGTTGCTCGTGTGCATAACTGACGAAGTGATCCCGCCAATATTCGACGTGTCGAAGGACGCTGTCGTTCTGCCTGTATCTTCAGGCGGTTGGAAACTTTCGCATATTGCCTTCCACCGCCTCCTCGACATCGAAACCGAGCAGGCAGCATCTTATCAATACGGCCGCATGTACGAAGATAAACTTCTAATGGCGCGACCTCTATGCTCGATACTGGCATTGGTGCTGCGAGCGGTTCGGCATCACAACGACCGACCAGGGTGAAAGCCAAGCACTAAAGCAGTGCCGCAAGGCACCGCACGAGTTCGCCTGTATCGACCGGCTTCGACAGGAACGCCGCGGCATTGCGATTTGCTGCGGCCGATATCGTTTCGCAGTCATCGTGAGAGGTCATTACGATGACGGGAGGGAGATTGGGAATTCCCTGCATGGCGATGAGCATATCGATGCCCGACATGCCAGACATCCTCATGTCGGTGAGCACGCAATCCGCCAATGCATAGCCCCGCAGGTCGAGGAACTCCTCGGCTGAGCTATAGAGATGACTTGCGTACCCAGCCGCCTCCAGAAGGTCTTTCAGCGCCTCCCTCAGGTTGCGATCGTCGTCCACTATAGCGATAGTTTTCGGATAGGACTTCTTCACCATTAAGCCCCCATGCGTCGGCCGTTAGGTATCCACCTACGGTCGGCGGCGCTCGGCCGATGCCAGTTGAATTGAATTTCTTTCGAAACGAGGGCGTATCCACTCGATGGCAAACGCTACCACACGTAGTGATCTTCGGCACGTATACCTAAGTTTGCAGGAAGGTTGTTGACAATCGAGATTGTGCATTCCTGGCCTAGACCGGTGGCGGTATTTCCATGAGAAACAGCGCATTCCCACGTTTAGTGCGCAGGCAAATGGACTTGGCCGGGTGAGCACAGAAAATCATACTTACGGACGATATCTACGATGGACCGAGCCTTCATCTTCCGCATCATGCGCCCGCGATGCAGCTTGACCATGACCTCGCTGATACTCATTTCGTGGGCGATCTGTTTATTCATCAAACCCTGTGTCACATATTTCAGGACCTCGGTCTCACGAGGGGTCAGTTTATCCTGACAAGCCTGTATCTCGTGGCGCTCGGCGAGAGAGCGGCGGTTCTCGGTGTCGTGAGCGATCGCTTTGTCGGTTGCAGCCACAACAGAGTTGCTGTTGAAGGGTTTCAAGAGAAAGTCGAACGCGCCCGCTTTCATGGCAGAGACGCTGATGGACACGTTGCCGTTGCCCGTCATAAAGACAATGGGCAACGGATTCCCGAGCGCAGCAAGCCGCTCTTGTAGTTCGAGGCCACTCATATCCGGCATTTGGATGTCCAAGAGAATGCAGCCCGGTGCGTAAGGATCGAGGGCAGCGAGGAACTCGCCGGCGCTTCGATAGCTAACGGCCGACTTACCCATGGATTCGAAAAGGTTCACCAACGAGTTCCCAAGGTGCACTTCATCGTCGATGATGAAGATTGTCGGTTCACGCTTTTTGGAAAAGGGCATGTCGCTCTCCTAATCAATGCCTATCGGAACTCGGCAGCCGCTGCGATGTTCGGCAGAACAATCTCAAAACCCACTTCGCAATCGCTCTCGATTGGAACTAACCTGCCGTTATGGAACGCAGCGATCGCCTTGCACGCCTGCAGGGCGGCAATGCGCTCGTCATCATACTCCGTTGTGAAAGCGTCTAATACGACCTCGCCTTCACCTTTTCGGAACACGCTGGCCCTGACGCCGATCCACACTTCGGCGTCTCTATAATCGCTTGTCACTTCGATCGTCCTGACTGAAGAAGCCACGCTATGCATGACCGACAAGATTACACTTACAAAAAGCTCTCTGAGATAGCTCTCGTCGCCTAGCACTTTCCCCCTTGGCGGCATGCTCGCGAACTGAACTCTAACACCCCGCGAGACGCTTTCGCAGCTCACTATGGTGATCGCATTGGCAATAATGGGATCGAGATCGAGCATGCGACAACCGGGGCGCTGTCTAGTAAAATTCTGGTCGAACTGACCGACAACGTCCTCTACGCGGTGAGCCGATTCCTGGATGCGAGCAAGTAGCTCGGACACTTGGCCATCATCGGTTTCGGAATTGGAAATCACAGACAGCGCGACGCTGCAATCGAGGGCGATTACTGATAGCTGTTGACGAATCTCCAGTGCCGCGGCGACCGAAGCCTGTCTCAATGTAAGAAGTTGAGCCGCTCTGAATAAATCGTCGGCAATCGTAGGCCAGGCTTGGGTCCTGGCCTCAATGTCGGCCCTTCCAACAATCGCGACATTCATCACAGCTTTCCTTCTGCGAATTACGTGTCCGAATGTAACGCGAAGCGGAAACGGGTTCTAGAAGCCCGAGGCATTGGCCAACCTGTTCTTCGGGATAGGTTCCCGTTCCCAGATATCGGCTGCGGCATGCTTAACGCCGCAGCTCTAGCAGAGATTACCGTAGAGGCTTATCAAACTTTCCCGAAGAGACAACCATTACGGAAGAGAAGCCCTCCTCATACTGCTCTTCAGACAGACGGCCAGCACCTGACTTATCTATCTCGTTCCAGGTACGCTCGACGTCGGCCCGATCAGGTCGATAGCCGTCGGAGCGGGTCTTTAAGTTGTTTGAGATATATTCGTCCTTTTCGACGAACCCGTCCTTGTTGGTGTCATTGCTGTTGAAGCTGCTCTGGGCAAGCCTTGCTTGGAACGCCGCAACGACAGAGTCCTCCGAACCGGCAGCCACGGGATTTCGGATCGACGGAGCTGACTGCTTCAAGCCGCTATCGGACACAGTTTCAGTTTTTGTCTTAGGTAAGAATAAAGAGTAAATAGAGTCTGCGCTTGAGCCAATCCGCATGATACCCCCATGGTGAAACGGAAACAGTTACATGACCGGGATGCAACCGCAGGCTTGCGCGAAGCTCTCCATGACAACTGAGCTGCGCTAATGGTATGACGATTCGCGGAACTTTGCCGTCGTGTACGGCATAGGAGCGATACACGTGTTCACGAATATAATAATCTGTAGACTGCAACACGAATCCTTTAAACTTCTTCTAATCGCTGCATTTTCAGTGTAGCCTTTCATTGCGTTCTTAGGGACATTGCGACGGTTGTGGGGACTGTCTTGGGGGTTCGATATGGCGCTCGTTGCGTCGGAAAGAATTAAAAGCCCGGTGGCGATACTCGTTGACGACGATGCCTCTGTTTGTGAGTCGTTGGGAAACCTGCTGAACTCTGTTGGGATCGACGCCATGACTTTTTCGTCTGGCAAAGAATTTCTCGATGCCCGTCTCCCCGATAGGCCGTCGTGTCTGGTGCTGGATGTGCGGATGCCGGGTATCAGCGGTCTCGACATCCAGGACCATCTCTCTCGCAACGGTGTGGAAACGCCAATAGTGTTTCTCACGGCGCACGGCGACATAGCGATGAGCGTGCAAGCGATGAAGGCCGGCGCTCAGGATTTCCTGACGAAGCCCGTTCGGGAACAGACTTTCCTCGACGCAATCTCGAAAGCCATCGCCATCGACACCAGCCGTCGGGAAATCGCCACGGTAGCTAACAAGTACGTGACCCTTTTCGATCACCTCTCAGTCCGCGAACGAGAAGTCCTCCGGATGGTCGTAGGAGGCGAGGTCAACAAGCAAATCGCCTATTCACTCGGCATCAGCCAGGTCACGGTGAAACTGCACCGCAGCAATGGAATGAAGAAGATGCAGGTAACGTCTTTCGCTCAGCTCTACAGCGCATGGCAATCGCTGCCTGCGGAGCTGCGAGAACCGAACTGACGCTCCCTACCTCATTATAACCGAGGCCATGAGGTTATATTTTCTCTCGGTCTCCCGGAAGTGAGTTTACGATGTTAACTTCCTGGTCCCCCATCGATTTTGCCTCGGCGAAGGGCCGTCGTGTGCTGACAGCAATGATCGGTGGTGTCGGCGTCGTTATCAGCTTCCTGTTGGCCGATCCAACAGGGCTACTGATTACCGTGGTGTCCACGTGCATCCTCGCGAAATGCCGCCACGCCCTCCCCCTACATTTCATCGTGTGTGCTGTCGCAGGAGCATTTTTGTTCTCGCCTTATTACGATGGCAACGACCCTTTGGGCCATTTCCTGGTTTTCGTATTCTGCACTGCCGGGTTGGCAATGATGCTCAAGCTGGTGAACGCAAAAACACTGTTCGATCGCGTCTACCAGACCGTCCAGCCGAATATTGAAGATATCCCTGGTTTCGGCTGGTCCGCCTATGCCGACGGACGCCTCCGGTTCCTTAACCCCAAAGCGCTGGACTATATCGGTGTAACAGCCGAAGAGATGAGCGAGCTATCAAAGATCGACGATCATTCCTGGTGGAGCAAATTCGTCCATCCTGACGACGTTGAAGGGTGTATCGAGAGATGGCGTCATAGTCTTGCCACAGGCGAACCCATCTTCGAAGAGCAGCGTGTCAGACGGCACGATGGAACCTATCGATGGCTGAGAGACGCCGCCATTGCGTCGCGCGATGAAAACGGGAAGATCGTAGCGTGGTTCGCGACCACCGTTGACATCGATGATCAGCGGAAGGCAGAAGCAGCCCTACGGGACAGTCAAAACCAATTGCAGCGTCTGATCGACACCGTTCCAGCGTTGATATGGTGCGCCCGGCCGGGCGGATTGCCGTCTTACGTCAACAGGCAGCTCATGGATTGGACCGGATTGGCTCTCCAATCCGATGGCGCGAGCGAAGCTGATCAGTTCTTTACCGCGATCCTCGACACGATTCATCCCGAAGACCGTGAGCAATGGCAAACACAATTAGGTGAGTCATTTGTTAATGGACAGGGCTTCGCACTAACGTATCGGCAACGCCGACACGACGGAGTCTACCGCTGGATCGACGGCAAAGCCGAGCCGCTTAGGGACGCAGACGGCAAGATCGTGCAATGGTACGGCGTCTGTCTCGATATCAACGACCAGGTTGAGGCGATAGAGAGCGCTCGGAGGAGCGAAAATGAACTCCGTCTTCTTGTCGATACCGTTCCGTCACTCATCTGGTTGATGAAGCCGGATGGCATGCCCTACTACTTCAACAAAAGATTCGTCGAATGGGCGGGCCCATCGTTGGCCAACGCTATTTGTGAAGGCGATTCAAGTGTACTGGCGGACTTTGTTCATCCAGACGATCGTGTAACTGTTGACTCCGCGGTCAGGCGAACGATCGCCGCGGGCGAGCCATTGAGCCACATGGGGCGGCTCAAGCGGAAAGACGGGCAATATCGATGGATGCAGTCGCGGGTTGAACCTTTTCGAGACGAAAGCGGAAACATCATTCGCTGGTACGGGGTCAACCTCGACGTGGACGATGAGGTCAGAGCTCAGGAATCGCTACGACGGTCGGATGAACGTTTGGCTAGGGCACTACGGGCAGCGAGCCTGTCGGAACTCTCTGTTTCAATTGCGCACGAGCTCAATCAGCCGCTACAAGCGCTTGTTGCAAATTCGCACGCTTTCAAGCGTTGGCTCGACGCGAATCCGCCGAACCTCGAAAGAGCGAACCGCACGGCCGAATGGATAGTGCGCGATGCAGACGCCGCGGCGCAGGTCGTAGGGCGCATTCGTGCGCTGTTCGGCAAGGCCGTGTTCCCTAGACACAAGGTCGATCTGAACGTTCTCGTGACAGAGGTGCGAGACCTAATCGCAGACAAGCTGGTATCCGACAAAGTCAAGATCAAGCTGGACTTGGCGAAGTCCCTACCGGCTACCAGCGCAGACCGCGTTCAGCTGGAGCAAGTCCTGCTGAATCTTCTAAGGAATGCAGCCGAAGCTATGCAAGGGCTCGACCCAAAAGATCAGATAATCACGGTTTCGACACGGGTTGTCGACGGCGATTCTATAGAAGTCTCAGTTCGAGATCGGGGCGCGGGTATTATCGAAACTGACAAAATTTTTGAACCATTCTTCACGACGAAACCAGATGGCATGGGAATGGGATTGGCCATCTGCCGTTCCATCATGGAAGCTCATCAAGGAAAATTAAAGGCCACAAGCCCGAAGGATGGCGGTGCGGCAGTAGCCTTTTGCTTGCCAATACGCGCGGTTGAAGCAAACGACGACGAGAGCAAGATTGACAAGCGGGCCATCACAGCCGTGACCGCTTAAAGGCCGGCCATACTTGTTCGCCAGATCGAGGGTGGCGTTCCCACGAAGCGTCGAAACAGTCGGCTAAAATGGGCATGGTCGCACAGACCACAGGCGGCGGCCACTTCCGCCATGTCCGACTTAGTTGCACACATGAGATGCTGAGCATGTTTGATCCGCGACCTCATGACGAATGCATGCGGGCTCATTCCAAAGGTGATTGAAAAGGCCCGTGAAAAATGTCCCGGGCTCATTCGCGCCTCGGCGGCGAGGTCAGACACTCTGATTTGGGAATGCAATTTCATGACGATAAAGTCCGAAACACGCTTTGCCTGCCAGTCACAGAGACCTGCGCGCAATTTCTTGCATGCCGTCTTATCGCATACAGCTGCCTCGCGGCATGCCGTCTCGTCATCATTCATTCCATATTGAGAGCCTTGGCCCGCTAAAGACTGCAACACCACCCATCGCCCATCTATTGAGTTCCCGAACAACGTGACAGTCCGCGAGAATTGAGGACGAAACAACTGGACCGGGGGATAGGTCAGCTATGCGAACGGCTAGGTGACCCCCGCCGGCAGGAAAGCTGCGGAGAATCCTAATGTCGCGCTACTCAAACGCTTTGACAGCTAGATTGGTATCCTTTGATCAATCAGCGACTGTGAGACCTCAATGAGCAAGCTCACCGCTAGGTAAAATGCACTTAAAACAAGGGTGACACCAAGGACCGCAGGCAGATCAGCGCTGCCCAGCGATTGGACCATGTACAAGCCAAGCCCTGGCCAGGCAAAGACCAGTTCGACAACAAGCAGGTTTCCAAAGAGCAGCCGGACCTGCAAGGCCACCATGGCGAGCGCTGCCGGCGCAGCATTCCTAACTGCATGCCGGAACACGACAGAGCTTTCACGCAGTCCTTTCCCCCTCGCCGTGGCGATGTACTGCTGTTGCATCACATCTCGAAGCGAGCTTCCGAGTGTGCGCCCAACCGCAACAGCGATAGGAAACGCAAGCGCCAGCGCGGGCAAAATGATATGCTTCAGGGCATCGACTATCGCCGGGACGTTTCCTGCAAGGACCGCGTCAACAACGTTGAGCCCCGTGGGTCCCGCGAAGTTGCTGTCGCTCATGCGACCTGCGCCGGGCAGCAAACCGAGGCGAAACCAGAAAACGTACGCCAAAAGCAGTGCCGACATGAAGATCGGGAGAGAACCAGCGGCGGTAAAGGCTAACTGGATTGGCCCAGCGGCCCTCATGATTAAAGGCAGTACCGCGAGGGCGACAGCGAACGTCAGGCCCAAAATAAATGCTGCGACCGCGAGCTCCAGTGAAGCAGGGAGGTATCGCCGAATGTCATCCGCGATTGGCTTTCGGGTTCGCACCGACGTCCCAAGGTCACCGTGCACCAACCTCGTAACGAAACGTCCATATTGGACGATGACCGGGTCGTTCAGTCCCAATTCTACCCGGAGTTCGTCGACGCGCGCGAGCGGCGTGCTCGGGCCCGCAATGGCTCGTGCCGGGTCCGCGGGAACAAGCGTTTGGAGGCAAAAGACCGCGAAGCTCATTGACAGCAAGACAGACACCAAGCCGATCGCTCGCCTGAGGAGAAAAGATACGGTCATGAGCCACGCAGGACTGCGCGCAATCCATCTCCGGCGAGGTTCGATAGGAAGCAGATCAGGAAGATTGCCGCCGCAGGCATTATCGGCAACCACCAAAATTCTGTCAGGCTGTCGAGCGCCCTCGACGTCATTGCACCGAGTTCGGGCGCGGGGGCGGGCTGACCAAGGCCCAAGAACGACATTAGCGATATCGTCATGATAACGTTAGAGACGTCCAGCGTGGCGGCGACCAGCAGAGCGGGGAGCGCGCCCGGGAGGATGTATCGCACGGTCATGCGAACCCGCCCAACACCTGCGGCACGGGCTGCCTCGATATGCGGACGCACTCTCAACCTGCGCACTTCGTCCCTCGCGATACGTGCATACCATGGCCACCACGCCACTCCGATAGCAATCATCGTGTGCACGAGGCCAGGTCCGAGCGTGGCAATTACGGCCAAGGCGACCAACGTTCCGGGCAGAATTAGAAAGAAATCAATGAAGGCTTTGGTGATCACATCGAGCCGATCGTCGATGAGGCTGGGCAGAACACCGACGAGCGTTCCGAGAACAAGGCAGACGATCACAAGCGCCAAAGCCGGGAGCCAAGTGAACTGTATGCCTAGCAGTACGCGGGAGAATAGGTCGCGCCCTATTTCGTCCGTGCCAAATAAATGAACCATCGAAGGCGAGAGGTACCCTGGTGCGACGCGAGACTGCGGATTGTAAGGCGTCAACCAGTGAGCGCTAGCCGCAACGACCGTCAGCACCAGCATTCCACAAAGCCCAAATCGCTCTGTAAAGGTCAAGGGACGAAGAGACTCTCGCAGGGCGATCAGGTTCATGGTGATCCCAATCGGTCAGGCACGACCAACGGCGTCGCGGACAAATCGGATACAGGCCGAAGCCTTTCAATGACGTCCGTCGGGCTTCCCTCGTCGACCACCCTTCCCCCACTTAGCACCGAAAGTCTATCTGCCACGTAGCCTGCCACCGCGAGGTCATGGGTTACGAAGAGAACGGCCATGTTAAACCGCGTTCGAAGAGAGCCTATCAGGTCAAGAGCCGAGATAGCCAACGAGGCGTCCAAGGAACTCGTGGGCTCGTCGCACAACAAAAGTCGCGGCGGCACAATAATTGTCCGTGCAAGCGCTGCACGCTGGCATTGGCCGACCGAAAGCCGTCCCGGCAACTCCGATCCAAGGCCAAGCTCCAGACCTGTGAGTTCGAATGCCTCGTCGATCCTACGCCGTCTCTCGCTCGCGGACAGGCGGAGTGGGCGTAAACGTTCTGCCACTTGCTCCTCTATTGTTATCCAAGGCGTCAAGGACGAGACCGCATCCTGAAAAACGATTTGGGGAAGATCACCAGATCGCTCTACTCGCCCACGGTCCGGAGAAAGCAACCCCGCTGCCAAGCGGATCACAGTCGATTTTCCCGAGCCGCTCACGCCAAGCAGCCCCACGCACTCGCCCTCACCAACTTCCAACTCAAAATCGCGCAGCACCTCGAACTGACCGCGGGACGTTGGCGATGTTCTCAGCTCAAACCCTTTGGATACGCCGGACATGCGTAGCGCTGGAGGTGCCACCTTCTTGACTAGCGCCGAGACAGCTTGCGGGGCGGCCAAAGCGCGGCGTGCGGCTACTAAGCTGACGGTATAAGGGTGGTTTGGTTGGCAGAGCACTTGCGAAGTGGCACCGCTCTCGACGACCAGTCCATCGCGAAGAACTACAATACGATCGCAAATTCTTGCGGCGGCCTCCAAATCGTGGGTTATAAACAGCGCGGACGTCCCCTGCCGACGTACAATGCTTCTGACAAGTTCGACAATTCTGTCCTGTAGCTCATAGTCCAGCGCGGTCGTCGGCTCGTCGGCAACAAGCAAATCGGGTCTCGCCATCATCGCCATCGCGATAACAACCCGCTGTCGCTGGCCTCCAGAAAGACGGTGGGGATACCGTCGCAGTATAGTTTTGGGTTGATCTACGCCAACCGCCTCCAACCAATCCTCGATATCACGGTCAGCAAGATTGGCAGACTCACGCAATTGATCGCGGATCGACATTGTAGGGTTGAGAGCGCTTATGGGGTCTTGCGAAACAAGTCGTACACGGTTTCGGCGTATGTCCCTAAGAGTGGCGGCCGTTGCGCCTACGATCTCGGCCCCTGACAGAATTATCGAACCACTGACCGCCGGCTCGCTCGCGCCGGGGAGGAGGCCCAATATTGCTGCACCCAGCGATGACTTCCCCGATCCGCTCTCACCTAGAACGCCGACGATCTCGCCGGGAAACACGTCCAGGGCGACGTCTTGCAAAACGGTATTCGGCCTGCCTTCACGGCGAAGGGAAACCGACAATTTCCTGACCGAAAGCACGGGGTCGATCACGATGGGTCCCCTCCACAGCGTCCCTTTAGATCAGCGCTCAACCGTTGCGAAGTCAATGCTCCCACGAGGAAACACGGGGCGTAGACCCAAGTTCTTCAATCCCTTCACGTGGACTACAACGTCATCGACATCGACCAGCGGAATAGCTATACTACCCTGAAAATAAAGCTTCCCCGCCCGCTCGTAGAGCTCGTTCCGCTTTTCAAGGTCGACCGGACCAGCAGCCTCGTCAACCATAGCGTCCGCCTCCGGCAGGCTGCGGCCATAGAGGTTGAGCGGAGCGCCCGTCGTGAAGAAAGCCCTCGCCTGATTGTCAGGATGCGCGGCGTCCGGTGAGGCGATTATGAGCAGTAGGTCGGGCGCGTTCGGGTCACCCTTCATCTTGTAGGCAGCGCCCGGTGGCATGATAATCGAGGTAGCGTTGACGCCGATAGTGGCGAGCTGGGCGATAAGTAGATCGGCAATCCGACCGTAGCTCGGGTTTGCGCTGTACAAGCCGATGCGGATGTTAACCGGGCCGCTTTTTTCGATCGTCCTCTTAGCGGCCTCGACATCGGTAGGATAGGTAAGCGGATGCGCGGGGCTGAACATGGCATTCGGATACAGGGATAGCGAGACATGTCCGAATCTGCCGAAGGCGTCGGTCACCCAGAGGGCCGGATTGATCACTGTCAGGACCGCATTTCGAACCGCCGGATCGTCCAACGGCGATCCAGGTTTTTCAAACGCATCGAACTGGGTCATACTTGGGGCGGTCGTAATGTCCAGGCTGTTCGGAAGGCTAGCTAGTTGTGCAAATGGAAAATTGGTAGGGATCGCATCGATCTCGCCCGCTTTCAGCTTCAATATCTGCTGACCGATGTCTGGCACTACAGGTAGCTCTACCTTGCCGAAATAGGGTTCCTGTCCCCAATAGAAGTCGTTCCGAACGAGCGAGTACCTCTCGCCGCGTTTGAATTCGCCTAGTTTGAACGGACCCGTCCCGACTGCATGGTCGGTAAGCCATCCTGTAGCAGCGTCACCGTTGTCATTGTTCTTTAGGACCGCCGGACTTATCACCTTTGGTCCCCACGGACTTGCCAATCCATCGAGGAATGACGGCTGAGGCTTGGCAAGGGTTATGACAACCGTCCGAGCATCCGGCGCATCGATCGAACTAACGTTCGACAGCGTGTAGTTCTGGACCAGTTTCCCGAGACGTCGCCGATCAAACGAGGTAACGACAGCCTGGGCATCAAACATAACACCGTCGTGGAATTTCACCCCTTCACGGAGGTGAAATGTGTAGGTCAAGCCGTCTGCCGATGTTTCCCAACTAGTCGCCAGTTGGCCGACTATGTGAGTCGATCCTGGCTCGTATTCGACAAGCCCCTCATAGATATTGTCGATAGCGCTCAGTCCTGTGACCTCGAAGCCGTTGTCAGGGTCAAGCGTGCCGATGTCCGCCGAGAATGGAATTCTCAGTGTGTTCTGCGCCAGCGCGGCTACCCCGGATATCAGCAAAGCTACGGTGAACGTTGCCGTCGCCAGCCAGCGGCTACGCTTTTGCGGCGACTGCATAAAAACGATGGTTGGAAGCGGCATCAGAACCCTAGTCTCAAAATTAGATATCTACGAGGGAAGAATAGTTGAACCTGTTCGTGGTCGTTTGAACGTTTCACGCCATTTCGCAAAAAATCGGATGTTTGAATCGCTGTTCAGATAGCGGCCGTCGATATCCAATGTATGCCTGTGCTCGCGGGCTCCGGCGGGCGAGACTTATTTGTCAACATCCCGTCAACGCGAGAGGAGCTATAGATGTCGCCGCTTCTTAAAATTATCATTGGGTCGACCCGCCCAGGCCGTATTGGCCCCATAGTTGCTGATTGGGTAAAGGTCGCTGCCCAAGGCCACGGTGGGTTCCGCGTCGAGCTTATCGACCTGGCGGATTTCAAACTGCCACTTCTCGATGAACCGGCCCACCCTGCAATGCAGCAATACACGCACGAACACACCAAAGCATGGGCGAAGGCTATCGGCGACGCCGACAGCTACATCTTCGTCACTCCCGAGTACGATTATTTCCCTCCGGCGTCACTCGTGAACGCAGTTCAGTCCCTGTTTGTAGAGTGGAACTATAAACCCGCTGGCGTCGTCAGCTACGGCGGGGTGTCGGGCGGACTTCGATCCTCTCAGGTTCTCCGTTCGCTGCTTAGCTGCGTGAACATGCACGCCATCTATCATGTCGTGCCCATTCCTTTTGTCTCCCAAACGATCAGCAATGGCCACATCGTCGCCAATGAGCAAATGACGAGTGGCCTGGGCACTATGCTAAGCGAGCTTTTGAAATGGACGATCGCTTTGAAGCCTATCCGTGAATAGTTTGCCTCCGCTGCGCCTACCCTGAGAAGCCTCTTACGAGTTGGGAGGCTCCCGTTACGAAGCTAGTTTCGCTATCCACTTGCGTTAGGCGCTCTTGATCGAGCGATCTAATGACGTTCAATATCGTCAAAATGTCTCCGGCACCCAGACGAGGGTATTGGCCGAGTCAGGATTGTTGTTGGCAAAGTGCCATTGCCTTCGCTACCCATGCTCAAATGGGACGCCGACCGGCGATCGCGGGAACGCAATCAATCGCGATGCTTGAACCCACCAACGACCGCCAAGACAATGCACCGACGGGAAGTGCTGCCGCAATCAAAGCTTATTATCGTCTAAGTGTTCGACGTTTAACGCGAAAATGATCGCGGCGCGATCGAGAATGCCTTGGAGCAACGAACCTTGTCGCTGCTCCAAGAAGATGCCTACTTGTCAGGCGTTGTCAGCTCGGTTTCCTTGGTGTCTACGACGAAGACCGCCAGGATTTTGGCATTCTCGGTGTCGCTGGCATTGGCGCTCACCTTGTGATGATCTCCGGGCACCTCGATCCAGTTCTCGCCCGTATTGTACACAGTGAGTTTGCCGTCGTTCACCTGGCTCTTGATCTTGCCCTCAATCACAGTTGCGTAGATGAACGCGCTCTTCGCGTGAGTATGCGACGGGTTCGAGCCGCCGGGCCCGTACTCAACCAGCACGCCACGCAAGCTTTTACCTGGAACGTTCGGTAGCGCGTGGTCGAACACTACGGTGACTTTGGCTTTGTGGGGCTTGTCTGCCGCGAACACGGGCATGGCCATCGACGCTGCAATCAGAGCGGCGGAAATCATTCGACGCATTGGATATCTCCTCATTGGCACCGCATCCTACGATTTGGGCGGTCGCCTCATGGTAGTCAATCTTTCGCTAGGGGTTTAGGTATACGAAGGTTTGCAATGCTTTCCGTGAGAGCATCGCAAATTGTGCAGAAGCCACTCGAAGCTCCGAAGAAAAAAAGAGCGAGCCCCAAGCTAGGGCCCGCTCAGCGCCTGCGTTCGATAAAATCAACCGACAGCCTTGATGAATGCCAGGATGTCTTCGTTGATTACGTCCGCATGTGTCGTGGCCATCCCGTGTGGGAAGCCGTCGTAGACTTTCAGCGTCCCGTTCTTTAGCAACTTCACCGCCAGCTTCGCGGAATCCTCGATTGGGACAACCTGATCGTCGGAGCCATGCATGACCAGCGTCGGAACATCGATAGCCTTGAGGTCATCTGTAAAGTCCGTTTCGGAGAATGCCTTGATGCCGTCATAGTGAGCCTTCGCGCTTCCCATCATGCCTTGACGCCACCAGTTATCGATGATGCCCTGCGAAACCTTTGCACCGGGGCGATTGTAACCGTAAAATGGTCCCTCGGGGATATCGCGGTAGAACTGGGCGCGATTGGCGGCCAACGGCGCACGGAAGCCGGAGTCAAATACGTCGAGCGGGATGCCGTTAGGATTGCTCGCTGTCTTGAGCATGAGGGGCGGAACTGCGCCTAGCGTCACAAGCTTTGCAACCCGCCCCTTGCCGTGCCTCGCGACATAGTGCACGGCTTCGCCACCACCAGTAGAGTGGCCCACATGCACGGTGTTCTTGAGATCGAGATGCTGCACGACCGCGGCCACGTCGGCGGCATAGTGATCCATATCATGGCCGTCATTCACCTGACTGGAGCGCCCGTGACCACGCCGATCGTGCGCGATTACTCGAAAGCCCTTAGAGACGAAAAACAGCATCTGGTTGTCCCAGTCGTCGCCGCTGAGCGGCCAGCCATGATGGAATATGATAGGCTGGCCGGCACCCCAATCCTTATAAAAGATTTCGACGCCGTCCTTGGTTTTCACGATACCCATGTCACGTCTTCCTTCTTTCGCGTTGTTTGATTTGGTTGCCGAGAATGCGGTAGTCGGGAGTGACGCGGCCGCTGCGGCCCCGACGCCGAGTGCGAGCACGTCCCGACGCATCAAGCCCGGTGTTTGAGAGTTGTGGTATTCTGTCATTTGTGCCTCCTTGGCGATGCCACCGGGACGCTGCAGGCCACACCAACGAGGAGATGCCGCGCCCCGAAACTAAAGGACGGCCTCAGACTGGGGCATAATGGTTCAGCTTCGCAGATATACATCGGTATACGTCGAGCCTTCCCGCTTCAACGCAGCGCGAACAGTGTCCGTATCCTCGTGGCAAACGATCCTGGTTGGGCCAACACATGGACGCCACGATCGTCATGCAGCCTGCGCTCCCATTCAAGACGTCGCGATAGGATGATGCCCAGTTCCTCTGCCAGAGCGGGTCTCCCCTTGAGAAAGGTGGCAAGCTTGTCTTTGGGTATCTCGTAGGCAAAGACCGACGTCAGCGCCTTGATGTCTCCCGGTTCCAACGTTCCGAGCAGGACGCCCCGCTCCCCAAACAGATCGCCGGGTGAGAGACGTGCGATCTCTTGGCGCTTTCCAGAGTCGTCTCCTTCGACAAGAACCACACCACGTTGAATGAGCACGAGCGATGTCAACGCCGTGCCCTGCGCGGCGATGATGCTCCCGCGGGCGAACTCCACCTGGACCATGGCTTTCGACAGCGCTAGTTGCTCATCTGCGGCAAGGGTCTGAAATAGCGGTATCGACATGAGGCAGCCTAGCGGACCGTCTTCATTTTTATCGAGTGGTTCCAGCCCCTTACCGCCGCCGGACACGCTAAGACATAAGCGCCAAGCGCGGGCATGCCTGAAAACCAAGTCGTAGATTTCGTTTTTCGCGTCGGCAACCCTGGTCACATCACGGACCCGGCATGCCAACTCGATTCCGATACCATCGCCAGCAAGTTCAATAATCGACACTGTAGGCTGGTGTGACCGGCTGATCTTGGTACATCCGAGCATCGCGGTCCGCATGATCTCCACAATCAGTTCGGGCCGCTCCGTCGGTTGGAAACGGGTCGCCACCGTGATCCCATGACTTTCGTCTGGGCTGCTGAAGTTCGTGAGCCGTGATCTCGCCAGAGTGGAATTTGGGAGTATGACAACATCGTTGGTCGGGCTCAGCAGGTGCGTCGCGCGCCAATTCGTTTCTATCACGCGACCCTGCAGGTTGTCCGCCAGCACGATCCAGTCTCCCACGACATACGGTCTGCCGAGATTCAAAGCAATCCCGGAGAAGACGTCATTCAGGGTGCTTTGCAAGGCGAGACCGAGAACGATCGCGAAGACACCTGATGTCGCGATGAGAGTTCCAACCGGAACATTGAGCACATAGGCGATCAGGGAGAGCGCCGTGCCGATATAGACGATACCGCTCAGCAAATCACGAAGCAGCCGACCCTCCCGCGGTCGATGCTCGAAGACGACAAAATTCCTGATGAGATTGACAAGGAGAAGCGAGAGGCTGATCCACCACGCCGCCTTTGCAGCCCCAATCGCCACGCCGGTCGAAAGGTCGCCCGACCGTCCCGGCGTGTATGGCTCGATGCCATGGGCAAGAAACATTGCGGATAACAAACCGAACACTAGGCCGTCCAGTCCCAGCTTGAAGCGGGTCCTATGTCGCAAGGCGAAACGCATCGGGATCGTGACCACCAGGAGAAGGCCAACCTGAAAGACCAATTGTTCCGAAAGAGCAACACCCATGGCCTGCGAGAAATAGACCTCACCTGCTCGGTCCGACACTATACAGAAGTATATCAACAAGGCATGCGGGACGTCCCGTTCTGGCATGTCCCGCACGCCTCGGACTTACTTATCCGCCGGTGCTCCGATTTCTCCAGGCGTTCCCGGTCCATGGGGGTGTTCAGGATTGTATGAATGCGTGGTTTTGACACTGTCGTCGTGATGGACGTCGCCGTCTACCCCATAGAAGGCGATGTGAAGCCCCCAGTACCCTGTGCAAAAGATGACCAACATCGCCGATAAACCCACCGGGATATTTACTATGCGTCGCTTGAACACCGTCATGAGATCGATACCACTACGCTGGTCAGCTGCGACGGCTATCAGAATCGCCATAATCAAGCCATGCCCGATCAGGTCCACGCGGCCGAACGGCCAGACGGCAGCCGTGAAGATCACGAGCAAAGCGATTGCCGAGAGCCTGCGTATCAGCGGCGTCCACAGAAGGCCAAAACCCAGCGTGAATTCGGTCACGCCGGCCATGGGTATGAACATGTCACGAGGCATTCCGAACGTAAGAAAGGGCTTTTCGATAACGAGCGGATAGAACCAGCTAGGAAACGCAAACTTTTCTAAGCTCGACCACATCAGCGCTATCGCGAGGCCCCAGCGAAGAGCTTCGAACCGCCGCTCTCGAAGGGCTTGTTTATCGAGCGGCTCAAGGAGAAGATATCCGGCCACACCGAGACCGAGCGCAAGGTAGTCGAACAAATGGAAAAGGTCGTAGTCCCTCAACGCCAGCAGCCAGAGTGCGATGATACCCAAACCTGCGATGGGCATCGTGCGACGTGAGAAAATGCAGCATGCGATCACCAACTGGACCCATGACACCCATTCGGCCGGTGTCTTCAAATCGGGGGTGAGGTAGACTCCGCCCACCGCGAAAATCGCAACAAAAAATGCTCCGATGATGGCACGGATGTAGTCATCCTGGCGGTTCCACAGGGGTGCAGTGGCAACATTGAGGCCACTGATCGCGAGTTCGCCGTACCTGCTCTTTTCAACAAAGCGGGTGGCAATAAAGAACACGAGTACCAGCGCGATCCCCACCCAGAACCAGGTGTCGCTTAGAGTCTCCAATATGGGTTCTGGGCGGGCACCGACGATATAGGGTGCAAACCATTTGACGTGGGCGTACGCCGAACCGGGGATAGCCAACGCGGCGAGAAGCGCGGACAACGCGATCGGTCCGCTCGATTTTTGAAGCGTCTTCATCGTTTTCACTTCGTGCGAGAGATGAGCCGGGACGATCCCGGCCCTAAAGGGTCATGCTGCAATCAGCTCGTCGGCCGGTCCGAAGAACTCGTAGTGGATGCGATCCTGCGAGATGCCAGACAGGGTCAACCCTTGAACCAGCGATCGCAGGAACGGCTTCGGGCCGCAGAGATAGAAGTCGGCCGCCTCGAAAGGCGTATTGTCCCTGAGCCAGTCCACGGTGATGTAGCCCTCGTGGTCGTGTGAAAGACCGAGGGCGTCTCCTTCAGATGGCTCGCTGTAAAAGGTCTTCACTGCAACGCGTCCATGAGACGTCGCCAGCGTACGTACCTGACGGTCCATCGCGTGCGTGGAGCTATTGACCGCACCATGAATGAAGTGGGTATCTAGTTCGGGATACTCTCTGGCGATAGCCTCGAGCATGCTAACCATCGGCGTCAAGCCGACGCCACCGGACAATAGGACGACCGAGCGCGAAGGCTCCTCCGGTAGGAAGAAATCGCCGGCTGGAGGGGTCGCTTCGAGGATCGAACCGATTTCCGCCTCGTCATGAAGATATCGAGAGCCGCCCTGCCCGTACTCCTCTCGCTTGACCGAAATCCGGTAGAATTCGTCGTTAGGGCCGCACGAAATTGAGTAGTTTCGCTTGAGCTTTTGGCCATCCGCCAGGGACAGGCGGAACGTTAGGTACTGGCCCGGGCGATGACGAAGCACTCTGCCCCCATCGACGGGAAGGAGAATGAACGACGTCACGACGTCACTCTCCCGAACCTTGTCAGCAATCCGGAACTCCCGCCATCCGTTCCAGCCACCCGCTTGCGCCTCAATTGTGTCGCGGATCGCCACCTCGCGCTCCTTCAGGATGTCTGCCAAGAACCAGTACGCCTCCCCCCATGCCTGGAGAAGGGTCGGTGTCGCGGCCTCACCGAGAACGTCAGCGATAGCCGCCAACAAGGCGCTCGCGACGTATGGATAATGCTCCGGCAAGATGTGATAGCCGATATGCTTGTGAGCGATACGCTCCACCACGGGCGCTAGTGCGCCAAGATTTTCGATGTTCTGGGCATAACCGAGGATCGCGGCAGCAAGCGCGTGAACCTGTGAGCCCCCCTCACCCTGATTGGCTTGGTTAAATAGACTCTTGATGTGGTCGTCTTCGAACAAGCGAGCATACATCCGCTTGGTGATGTCGCTCCCGTGCGCGGCAAGCGCGGGGACGCTCTGCTTGACGATTTCGATCGTCTCTTGCGAGAGGGGTTTGGGCATCGTTCTTTCCTTTCAATGCAGCGGTGCGACAGGGCGCTGGTCGTAAAATTCGATCGTGAACTTCACAGGCCCAATGATTTCGAGATGGTGAGATATGACGGGGGGAATAATTCCGGGGTTGTCGCGGTTGACTTCTACGGACCGATCACCCTCGCGGTACTGGAGAGCGCCGTCCTCAATCCGGATCAGGCCCCACGATCCCGCTTTCAGATTGTGATCGCGCAGCAGAGCGGCAGGTACCGTCTTTTCGTCGAAAGAGCTCGTGACTTTGTAGGGCCGTATCCCAGCAACGCTGACACATGGCCGAGCGTTGTACAGCGACGGCTGATCAAACAATGCTCGTGAAAGCCGGGCGGCGATCCGCGACGCCTTAGCCTGCATTTGCAGGGAAATGTCTCTCGCGACCAATTCACTGGTTGTCTTTTCCCAGAGTTTGAGCCAGCGATCGAACATCTCCGGTTCTATTAGCTCACGATGTACGAGATGCATCGAGACCGGATTTCCTTTGTAGCGACCCGAAGTGAACATCAGCGACGACCAGAACTCCGAAAGGCGTGTGATGTGCTCGTCCCAATCCTCAACGACACCGAACACCTCAGAGAGCTGAGGGTCTTCGCGAACGCGTTTGTAAAACGCCCGGAGGACAATCTCTATTTTCTCGTCCGTCAGTATCTGGTCCATATCGTCACCTTTTAAGATGCATTTAGAATGCATCTATTCCGAAATTGGAAAACATGCTAGGGAGATGCATCTTTTTGTTATGGGCGTTTTGACGCAGGTACCATGAGACTGACACGCTATACGGATTACGCGATCCGCGTATTGCTATACCTTGGTTCACATACCGACGCGCTGGCCTCGATCCGCGTGGTGGCAAAGTCGTTCGGGATATCGGAGAACCACCTGATGAAGGTGGTGCAAGACCTAGCCGCCGCCGGCTTCATTGAGGCGGTTCGCGGGCGCAACGGCGGCATCCGACTTGCCAAACCGACAGATCAGATAAACCTTGGCAAAGTGCTCCGGCACACGGAGGGGCTCGATGAATTGCTCGAATGCTCGACGTGCGTTGTCGCGCCTGCCTGTGGGCTCCCACCGGTGCTATCGGAAGCAATGGCCGCGTTCGTCGGAGTTTTCGACAAATACACCGTGGAAGACCTTGTTCGACGTCGACAAGAACTCAGGTCACTCCTGACGGCGGCCCAGTCAAACGCGATCCCTACTCCTCTCGATGCGGGTTAGATCGCCAGCGCAAAGGCGACTACAGCGCCATTTGCCGTATTACGAGCCCACAGCCGACCGTTATGAGCAAAGAGGATCGATTTTGAAATTGACAAGCCCATTCCCATTCCGCCCTTTTTAGTCGTGAAGAACGGGCTGAAGATTTGGTCGAGGTTGACGATCCCTTTTCCGGAGTCCTCGACTTCGACGACAACCTCTTCGTTTTCAAGGGAAGTTCTAACAATGACAGTTCGTTCGCTATTGATCTTCTCCAGCACCGCATCCGCAGCATTGCGCACTAGGTTGACGAGCACCTGTTGAATTTGGAGCGCATCGATCCTCACCAATGGCAAATTTGAAGCGAGTTCGATTTTAAGGCTGACGCTCCGAGATGCGAGTTCCTTTTGAAGGACGTCCTTCACGACAGTGACTATGCCATTGATGTCACGTATCTCTCGCTCCTCTGTGTGCTTCTGGAAAAGTGCCCGCACCTTCCTGACCACCTCAGAGGCTGCATTGCCGTCACGCAATGCCGAGTCGGCGCTAATTCGGGCCCTCTCAACATTTGGCGGCGACATAGCCAGCCACCGTCGGCAGGCGTCTGCGCTTGCCAGTACAGACGCCAGGGGCTGGCTCACCTCGTGTGCGATTGAGGCGGACAATTCGGCCATCCCGGCAAACTGGGCTGCTTTCGCTAGCTTCTCGGTCGCATCCCGCAACGATTCCTGTGCACGGGTTTCGTTTTCTATATCCAGCTCCAGCCCGTACCAATGAGTGATCGCACCACAATCGTCGCGGAGGGCCTCCATACGACCTTCCATCCATCGCCACGTGCCGTCCGCTCGACGCTGTCGGAATCGCGCCATCCAAGGCTCTCCGGTCGAAATGCACGCATTCAGCGATGCCTCAACCGAAGCTCGATCGTCAGGATGTATGACGCGATCCAGGACTGCGGAGAGCAGAGTCTGCCCGGGTTTGGGTTCAATCTCGGAGACGTTGAAGCCTCCCCACTCCTCCAGGCGTCGATTATAGGAGAGCGGTTCCCCGCGCTCATCGAAGGTCCAAATAAGCCCAGGCACGGTATCAATAAGTCGACGGAGTTGCCGCTCACTGGCCTGGGAGCGCTCCATCGCAATCATCGCATCATGAATATCCACGCACGTCCCGAGCCAGTAGACGACGTTGCCATCGGTATCTCGTTGCGGACGCGCTACGGAGCGCAACCAGCGCAAATCGCCATTTCCACGGCGAATGCGATGGGTCACCTCGTACTGATCTTGGTTTGTCTCAACAGCATTAACCCATGCGCTAGCGAGATAAGGATAATCCTCGTCGAGAACCGCCCTACGCCAGGAAAAGTCGCCGTTCTCATCTTTCTTCGCCAGCACCTCCACCTGCGTGTCCATGTAGCGTTCCATAGCCGTGCTGAAACACATGAAGTCACCATTTGGCCATGCGGACCATCCCAGACCAGGCATGCACTCAACCAGTTGACCTACGTGCTCGAGCAGGTTCTTCGGACTATCCATCAGTCTTTTCCAAACTCCTCGCGGGTTCACCATCATCGGTAGATCAAGAACACAACACGCCATAAGGTCAAGATGACCGAGCCATATCAAAACCGATGGGCTGCGGCGTTCTGCCCAGTGGGCCCTTCACTGCTACGCGTGCTCGCTCCGCTGCCCGACACCAGATATCTATCCACGACGGCCCTCGCGCAGTTTCACGGTGTTCCCTAAAGAATACGTCTCAAAAGCGCTGCAAGCCCTGTCCAACGGCTCCTTAATGTCCACAGCGATCGGCCGTCCGGCGGTAACTGCCTCTTCCGCCGACCCTCTGCAATAGCGTTCTCGAAATATTTGAAGCGGTCCAAGGGCGGTCATTCACATTTTGTTGTTCAGACATCCGGGCCAGCCCCCCCTGTATAAGTCGAGAGTATCGCGGAACAACGCCATGTCCTATGGCGCGAGTTATGCGGAATGCTACTGACGCGTGGTGGTGGTCATTGGCTGGCGTTCTCCTGTCCGATATCGTCAAGGGCGTTAAGGATGACGTTCCGAGCGACCTCTATCAGAAAACCGGAGAATGGGTCGCAGCCAGCCAGGCTGAAGCGCTTCGTTAATTCGCGCGCGCATCATCAACTGATATCGATGAAACGCTAGGTATGCGATAGTCTACCACGCCGAGTCCCCATGCCTCCCGGCAGCACATCTACGTATACCTGTTACCCCTTGCAAAGTCTCGTAGTCTCCCGCAGTCCCTTCACAACGCGGAAGACAAACATGCGCAAAGACGTTCCGTATTCAGCTAGCAAAGAACGCCATTTCTTGATTTTCCCCCTGTTCTTCATTGGCTCGGCGATGCTGATCATCTGCATCCACCTCTTTCTCGTCATTCCTCTGCATGACACGCGTCGCGGCGCGCGGGTGTTCGTACCGCTCAACCCGTACGGTGTCAGCGGGCACGAAGCGCTGTACTCCGTCAGCGGCAACACAGTCGCCGTTCGAGTCCAACGCCCAGCCACAACTTTGGTGGCGGGAGCTGAGTAATCGAAGCCCTGCTTAATGAGAACCAAGGTCTTGCTGACGTTGGTATATCTATGTCGCCTAAGGGGAAAGCGTACAATCCATGCCGGATACTACGCGAAGCCAGCGAAAAGCACGATGATCACCTTTCAACGCTTGCAAAACACCCTCGAAAGAACGGACGACGCTGCTGGTTCAATAAGGTAGTGACACCGCCCTTCAAGAGCTCTCTGACCCTGGGTAGCCATATCTGAAGTTTGATGTGCTGCCCCCAACTAGGTATGAAACTATGAAAATCGTTATCATTGGTGGCTCAGGCTTAATCGGGACAAAGGTCGCTGAGCGGCTGCGAACGCGTGGACACGACGTAATTCAATCGTCACCTTCAACCGGTGTGAACACTCTCACGGGTGAAGGCCTGAGCGAGGTTCTCGCAGGCGCGAACGCCGTGATCGACGTGTCCAATTCACCATCGTTTGAGCCGAGCGCGATTCTTTCGTTCTTTAAGACGTCGACCGAGAACCTGCTTAAGGCCGAACGAGCCGCCGGTGTCCGCCATCATGTCGCGGTTTCGATTGTCGGTATCGAACGATCTCCCGATAACGGCTACTTCAGGGCTAAACTCGCACAGGAGTCACTTATCAAGAAGGATGGCATTCCTTACACGATCGTGCGGTCCACACAGTTCCTCGAATTTTTAGGGGGTATCGCGGACAGCTCGACGATCGACGGAATCGTCCACGTTTCCAATGGCTCGTTCCAGCCGATCGCGGCCGATGAGGTCTCGGACTTTGTTGCGGAAGCGGCGACCGCCCCAGCCGCTAACCGGACGATTGAGATCGCTGGCCCCGAGAGAAAACCGATGAGCGACTTCGTGATCGAATATCTTGCCGCCACAGGTGATACTCGAAAAGTCCTGGCCGACCCGCAAGCACGATATTTTGGGGCTCTCGTCGATGACCGCGCCCTGGTTCCCTTTGGTAGCGCCAGCCTCGGGAAAATCGACTTCAAGGCTTGGCACACCAAGCAATCAAAAGCTGCGGCCTAGCCCGAAAGCCTGGTCGCCTGAAAGCTGACGAATGAGCCGGAGCTTTCTACGGACCGGCTCACTTAGGCTTTCGATGCTGCGGTGCGATCGTAAAGAGCTCGATCGGGTCCCCAAACCCCTTCAGACGGTGGAAGTTCGTGGTGACGACGCCCTCGCTTCCAACACGACGGCGGAACGCGTCCGACATAAGGATAGCCTTGCCGTGCGCGCCGCACGCTGTCTGGATGCGGCTGAGGAGATTGACGTCCGGACCAATTACGGTGAAGTCGAGACGTCTTCCCGATCCTATATTGCCATAGCTGACGCGGCCATAGTGGAGAGCTACTGCTGCTTGAACACTAACACCGTCCAAGACGAACCTGGAAAGTGTATCGAAAACCTCATCGGTCGCCGCCATAGCCTGTTCACATGCCATGACCGCATCGGAACTCGGGAAGAATGCCAGAACGGCATCGCCCATGAACTTCAGCACTTCGCCGCCATGGCCTGTGATGGCCGGCACCACAACGTCAAAGTAGGCATTCAGAAGTTCCAATACCTTTTCGTCAGGCAGGCGATTAGACAATTCGGTGAAGCCGCGAAGATCACAAAGCAGGAGAGCTGCTTCCATCGTCTCGATCTCGCCCTGTCGGATACGACCGGCCAAAATGCGCTGTGCAGTCATTGGGCCGATATAGACGTCAAGCAATGACAGCTCCGCCTGTCGCATGACACGCATCTCGCAGGTGTTACGGAGCGCCGGAAGTATCCGTTCAATGGCGCGGACTTCCGATATCGTGAACCCCGCAGCTCGCTTCGTCCCGAACACAGCGGCGCTGACAGGTCCGTCGACATTGCACAATGGCGCGATGACAAGCTGAACAAGTCCTCGGCCTTCGAACACGTCGATATGCTGCCATGGCCACCGCGCGTCGTCGGCGTCGACAATCATCGGTTCGCGGGAGTCCATGACTTTGCGAAGCGGGCTGGCGGCGTAGGCCATCTTCATTCCGTGTTCCCGGTCGTGCACTTCAATCGGCTCACCGGGTGCCCAGGCAAGCGTGCGGCCGAGGATTTCGGGATGCAGCGTCATCAGGTGGAGCGTTAGCCTGTCGACAGGCAGACCGATCTGGCGAAGTCTTTTCCCGAGCCCGGCGACCAAGCCGGCCTCGTCAATCGAATGGCACTCGTCACCCGAAAGCCATTCGAGGATCGACATAATGGAGAAAGGGTCGACGCTCCTACCGCGTGCAGTCCGTTCCCTGCGAGTTTCTGATTCCTGAGTAATGGTCATCACCGAACTCCTCAGTGAGCGCCCGCGCCGGACACTTGGCCGGGCTTTTTCAGGAGAAGCGTTGCAAGAAGCGCCACGACAAGAGCAACACCGAGCAGGAAAAAGGTGTCACTGAAGGCCATGATATTCGCTTGCTTACGGACGCTGCTCGCAATTGCGACGACCGCCTTATGCGTGGCGCTGGTCTGATCACTGACCCCATGTGTCATGAAGTAGTTCGTCAGCCTCTCAACACGCAACCGGGTCGCCTCCTCGAACACACTGACGGAATTCGTCAGGACGTTGGAGTGAAACTGTTCGCGCTTCGAAATGAAGGTCTGAAGCGAAGCGATGCCGACCGCACCACCAAGGTTGCGCATCATGTTGAAGAGCGCCGAAGCCGATCCGGCGTTTTCTTGTTCGATGCCCGCGGTGGCGATCGCCGATAGGGGCGTGAACACCAATGCTTGACCTATAGCACGGACCACGTTCGGCCAGAAAAGTTGGTCGCTCCCGTAGTCGCCGGTCATGTGGACGTTCATGAAGTTCGAGGCGGCGAAGAGCGCGAAACCAATTACGATCAGCAGGCGGACGTCGAAGCGCTTCATCAGCCGCGGCACAAGCGGGATCAGCAAGAGCTGCGGAATGCCGGTCCAGGCAAGCACCATGCCGATCTGCTCGGAATTGTATCCCTGGATGCGTGACAGGTAGATCGGCAATACGAAGGCCGAGCCGTAGAGAGCGATCCCGAGCAGGAAATTGGCGACAATACCGAAGCCGAAGTTGCGGCGGAGCAGCAGGCGCAGGTTCAACAGCGGATGAGCCGTCTTCAGTTCGATTATTAGAAACAGCGTGAGGGACACGGCGGCGATAGCTGACAGACGAATGATAAAATCCGAGCCGAACCAGTCTTCCTTATTGCCTTCTTCAAGCACGGTCTGGAGCGCGGCAAGACCGATCGCCATGGTTACAATGCCGGGCCAGTCGCCCTTAGCGAGGAGACCAAGGTTCATCGGCGAGCGGTCGAGAGATGCCCAAAGCATGGCGACCATGATCGAGCCTGGAACGAGGTTGACGTAGAAGATGTACTCCCAGCCATAGTTCTCGGTGAGGTAGCCGCCAATCGTCGGGCCGATAGCCGGCGCGAACGTCGCAGAAAGAGCGAAGAGCGCTAGGCCGATCGGTTGCTTTGGCTTCGGTAGAAGCGTGATGATGATGGTGAAAGCCATCGGGATCAGGACGCCGCCCGAGAAACCCTGTACAGCGCGCAGCACGATCATCTGCTGCAAGTTGACAGCGAACGCGCAAGCCACCGAGAAGACGAGGAACATGATCGCGTTGACGAGCAGATAGGTCCGCACCGAGAAGACCCGGGCTAGCCAACCGGAGAGCGGAATAACGACAATTTCGGCAATGAGGTACGACGTAGAAATCCAGCCACCGTCATCCTTGCCGGCACCGATCGCCCCCTGGATGTCGGCAAGCGAGGCATTGACGATCTGGATGTTGAGAACGGCCATGAAGGCTCCGAGTGTGGAGCCAACAACGGCGCACCACATGCGCAGGGAGCTCATCCCGGACTGCGCGGAAGGTGGTGCCGAGGGGGTGGTAGGCTGGGGCCTGTCATTGTTTACTGCAAGCTGAAGAGTAGCCATGACTTATCTCCTTCCGGGTCTACCGGAATCTCTCATGACGCTGTGATGACGATAATCGGGAAGGATCGGAAGACTATCCGCCAGGAGCGGTTAATCTTCACTCCTGCGCCGACTGTTGCGCTTCCTTGGTGTCGATCTCCGGCTCGACGGACATGCCCGACCGCAAGCGGCCAGCTACCTCGTCGTTGTCGATCACGATCTTCACCGGTATGCGCTGCACGATCTTTGTGAAATTGCCTGTTGCATTGTCCGGCGGCAGCAATGAGAACTCAAGGCCGCTTGCTGGGGAAATGCTGTCGACGTGGCCCCTCACTTCCAGGTCGGGGAAGCTGTCCACCTTCACCTCAACGCTCTGGCCGGGTTTGACGTAGGTGAGCTGCGTCTCCTTGAAGTTGGCGACGACGTAGACGGAATGCAAAGGCACCACGGCCATCAACTGCGTACCAGATGTCACGTACTGGCCGACACGGATGGAGCGCGCGCCCACCGTACCATCGACCGCGGCGATAATGTTCGTATAGGAGAGGTTCAGCTCTGCCTGGTCAGCGGCCGCAGCAGCGCGGTCGCGTTGCGCGACGGCTTGATCGTGTTGGGTCTTGAGTACCGGCACCTTGTTCTTGGCTGCAAGGAGCGCAGCCTGATCGCGCTCCACGGCAGCGGAGGCCTGATCCATCAAGGATTGCGTTTGCTCCGCCTTCGATTGGCTACCGGCACCGCTGACAATCAGCCGTGCGTTTCTGGCGGCCTCCGACTTGGCAAAAACAAGCGACGCATTTGAGGCGTTTACGGCGGCTCTGGACTGATCGATCACAGACTGCTGCAATTCGATCTGGGCGTCGATGTTGGTAATGGCAGCTTCGCTAGCTTTAACGTCGGCACGCGCCTGATTGAGGGCGGCCCGAAAGTCGCGATCGTCGATCCGAGCGACCACTTGCCCGGCCTTGACCGTATCATTGTCGTTGACCAGGACTTCCCTGATATAGCCTGCCACCTTGGGGGCGATCGTCGTGTAGTCGGCCTTCACGTACGCGTCGTCGGTGGATTCGATAAATCGACCGACGGTCCAGTAATGATGGCCGAAGTTTATTCCGTAGGCCGCGCCTGCCAGAAGCACGAGAGCGAGGACACCCTTCTTGATGCCGGACTTGCGGGATTTGGCCGGCGCAGCTGCCGGGGGCTGTGCGGCGGGTTCGGTAGGAGCGGACGGAACGTCCTTGCTCTTGCGATCGGTTTCAGCTGACGTTTCGAACACTTCCTTGCGGGGCAGCTCGACCATTTCGAAATCTCCTACGATTTTGCGCATGGAGCGCGGGTCCGTCTTGATGAATTGAAGATGCCCCGCTGTTCGCCGATTGATAATCCGCTTATATGCGTAAGCATCATACGCTTAGAGCGGATAATCTGGAGGTGACTGTGGACCGGCTCACAAGCCTTGCGGTCTTTGGGAAAGTAGTGGAATGCGGCGGGTTTACCGCCGCAGCAAGACGCCTGAACATGTCGGTCACGATGGTCGCAACCCATGTCCAGTCGCTCGAAGAAAGACTGGGAGTTAGGCTTCTGAATAGAACGACCCGCAAGGTCAGCCTGACGGAAACCGGAAAATACTACTATGACCGCTCCGCCCAAATTCTCTCGGACCTCGAGGAAGCGGACCGCGCCGCAAGCGCTCTGACGACAATACCAAGGGGGACACTCAAGCTCAGCTCGACGGCTGCGATCGTTAGGTTTTTGCTCCCCATTATGGATGAGTTCATGAAACTCTATCCTTCGGTCACCCTCGACCTGAGCATCAGCGAGCGAATGGTAGACATGGTTGAGGACGGTTACGATCTCGCCATCCGTACCGTGCCCTCCGCTGACAATAGCCTCATATCCCGAAAGCTCACGCCGTGGCGTCACATCCTCGTGTGCTCGCCAAGCTACTTCGAGCAACATAAGCCACCCACCACGCTTGCCGATCTCGCCGTGCATAACTGCACGCGCTACACCTACTATCCCTACGGTGACGAATGGACATTCGAGAACGGAAGTGGAGAACGAAGCGGGGTCAAGGTCAGTGGGTCTATGGTCACCAACAGCGCTGAGACACTTAGGTACCTTGCACTCAACGGGCAAGCCATCAGCCTCGCGCCCAGCTTTCTGGTATCCGATGATCTCGCCGAAGGTCGTCTCGTGTCTCTGCTCCCGGAGTACAGAGGTGTAGAATTCGCGATAACCGCCGTGTATCCGAACAGGAGTCATCTGCCGACCAAGGTGCGTTTGTTCATCGATCTACTGGCGTTGCGTTTCGCCGAGCATCGCAAGTGGATGACCTAACTTGTGCGAGTTGAACGCTTCTGCGCTCGGGGCATCAAGGCGCTGAGGGACCTATGCCCCGATGCCGGCATTGCTCTACAAAAACGAAGACGCTGCTTTGACTGCGGCGTCCTCGGTCTTTGCGAAGTATCAGGCAGCGCCCCTTGTCCACCCATCGAAGGTTATTGCGCCGAGCTTGGCTCCAGTCCCGACCGGGATAAGCGAATCAGCTTCCAGCTTGGAACCGAAGTAGCCCGCCTCCGGGTCGCCGACCACGGGACGCGCGTCGCCCTTCCCTTTCAAATATGACTTGATGATTTCGTTGGTGCGGAATGCCTCCGGCCCGGCGACGTCGATGGTTTCATTCTTCGGCTGCGCCATCGACGCGTCAGCGACAAACCGTGCAACATCGTCGGCAGCGATCGGCTGAAGGTATGCAGTGGACACCGTCACGACATCGCTTCCTGTCGAGGTGTAAGCGATCGCGTCGAGAAACTCCAGGAATTGGGTGGCGCGGACGATGGTGTAAGGCACCCCCGAGTTCTTGATGATGTCTTCCTGGACGACCTTGGCACGGAAATAACCATTCCCCGGCAGTCGATCGACGCCGACAATCGAGAGCAAAACGACCTGGCCGACGCCTGCGTTCTTCGCCTCGCGTACGATGTTCGAGGATGACTTTGAAAAAAACTCAAGCACTGCCTGGTCTTGGAAGGAAGGAGAGTTAGAGACGTCGATAACGACATCAGCACCCTTCAGCGCTTCCGTTAGGCCCTGACCGGTCACCGTGTCGATGCCATTGCGCCTTGAGGCAGCGATGACGCTGTGGCCCGCGTCCGTTAGAATCTTGACCACTTTCGCGCCTATAAGGCCAGCTCCACCTACCACAACTGCTTTCATAACTATCTCCTTCCGAGGCTTAATATTCATGGACAAACATTATCCACGTTTCCGCTGTCGTCAATCCCTTGTCCGGCGTTTCGGCCAGTCGTTTCAGTGGACACTGCGTCATCAAAGGTCACGCCGAGTGCATCTGCTCGAGCGTCTGGTCCGTGGTCCAAAGCCCGTTGGCTATGAACCGGAAGTTGATAAGAGCAGCGAGATGTCCGTCGCCTTCAGGAAATTTTGCTGCGGCCACAGCATCGCGCACGACGACCACCTCAAACCCCTGCTCGAGGAAATGACGGAGGTGGGATTCGACGCAGAGGTTAGCCGCCATGCCAGCGAGAACGATCTGGTTTACACCCTGTTTTCCTACCTGAAGTACAAGATCGTTTGCCTGAGGGCCGTAGAGCTTGTGCGGCGAGCATACGATGGTCTTCCCATCGTCAATAAATTCCTTGAATTCCGGCATCCATTCCGCGCCCGATCCCGCAAAGCCGTCGAGCGTGAGCGCCCCTTTACGATCGAACATTCCGAGCTTGTGCTGGAGGATTTCCAGCGGACCCTGAACCTTCCAACGATGGTCGTGCGGATAATAGTAGTGAGGGGAAACGACCACGGGCATTTCAGCCGCCTTGGCCGCCTTAAAGAGCCGGACGAGATTGGGTACCACATTGTGCTCGGTGACGCTCTCCCCGACCACCGGCCATGCCGGGCTTTTCGGACTCATGAAATCCACTTGGGGATCGATCACGACCAGCGCGGCCCGCCGGACGTCGAGCTTCATGCCAGCCGCGGGGAGAGCGGGGTTTGGGGGATCGGCGTATGCGCTCGGTTCTGCGGCGACCGCCACTGAGCCAGTCGCGGCAGCAACCGCTCCCGCAGCGGCGGCACCAGCCAGTGTGCCAAAGAACGCCCGTCTATCTGTGCATGTTTCACACATTGCTTTCTCCGTTCGCTGATATCCAATTGGTCACACAAGCATCGCCAAGCGGCAGATCGGCACAAGTATACGTGGGATATCGGCAGCTCGCGGAGCTAGATTGCGGCAGGCATATACGGGGATATACCTATATTTGCTTTCCATCGCGCCTTAGGCGTTGGCGCTGTCAGATCGAAGCGATGGAGGAATAAAGAATGATACACGAGCGCCTTAACTACCCGCAGCACGCTCCAGAAGTTTTCAAAAAGCTTGGAGAAGCTACATTCGCCATGCGTGGCGGCTCACTCGACAAGCTGATGATGACTCTGATCGAGATACGCGCCTCACAAATTAATGGCTGCGCGTTTTGCCTTGATATGCACATCAAGGAAGCGAAGATCGCCGGCGAACGGGACTTGCGACTTCATCACATTGCAGCATGGAGGGAGTCTCAGCTGTTCGACGACCGCGAACGGATGGCACTCGAATGGACGGAGGCACTCACCATCCTTTCCCACGACGGCATCACCAACGAGATGTTCGGCAAGATGAAGACTATGTTCTCCGACAAGGAGATCACTGACATCACCTTTGCGGTCATGATTATCAACGCCTGGAACCGGGCCGGACTTGCCTTCAGGTCAGTGCCAGGTTCAGCGGATAAGGCGTACGGGCTTGAGAGGGCAAATTTGTCATAAGGATTGTGGTTCGGGGCGACGCGAGCGCCGCCCCGACTTCCCTATTCGGCCGCCTGAGAGTGCGTTAGCCCCAAGGCGTCGGCCAAGCTGTCCCCGTAGATTTTGTCGGCGAGCCTGCAATGTGAAACATGCCTTGCCTTGATGACGGTTGAGACCCCTGTCATCGCCCGCGCGGTATTCCCGATCAACAACTGCCGCTGCGGTTCTGACATCAACCGGAACAAATTGCCCGGCTGTTCGTAGTGGTCATCATCGACGGTATGGTCCCAATGGTCCGCGCTGCCGCTCAAAGCGAGCGCTGGTTCGGTAAAGTCGGGTTGTTGACGCCAGGCATCCCTAGAGTTCGGCACGTAGCTTGTCACCCCACCGTAATTTCCATCAACCCGCATTGCCCCATCACGGTGGAACGCGTGCACCGGACACCGCGCCGCGTTGACGGGAATCTGATGATGGTTGACGCCGAGGCGATAGCGGGCCGCATCACCATATGAGAACAGACGCGCCTGAAGCATTCGATCTGGCGAGAAACCGATTCCGGGAACGATGTTGGCCGGCGAGAATGAAGATTGCTCGACGTCGGCGAAATGGTTTTCTGGGTTGCGATTTAGTTCGAGTTCTCCAACCTCGATCAGTGGGAATTCCGCGTGCGGCCAGACCTTGGTCAGATCAAACGGGTTATGTCGGTGGGATGCCGCCTCGGCCTCCGGCATAACTTGGATGTACATCGTCCACTTGGGAAATGTGCCTCTCTCAATGTTCTCGTATAGGTCACGAAGATGGCTCTCACGGTCCTGGCCGATAAGTTCGGCGGCCTCGCTGTCGCTCAGATTCGCGATCCCTTGCTTGGTTTTGAACGTGAATTTTACCCAATGGCGCTCGTTGTCGGCGTTGATCATGCTGAAGGTGTGGCTGCCGAAGCCATGCATGTTTCGATAGGTCTTGGGTATTCCCCGCTCCGACATCAAGATTGTGACCTGATGCAGCGCTTCCGGCAAGAGCGTCCAGAAATCCCAGTTATTTTCCGCGCTTCGCATGCCGGTGCGCGGGTCACGCTTGACTGCGTGGTTCAGATCAGGAAAACGAAGCGGATCGCGGAAGAAGAAAACAGGCGTATTGTTCCCGACGATGTCCCAATTGCCTTGCTCGCTATAGAGCTTGATTGCGAACCCGCGGATGTCCCGCTCGGCATCGGCGGCACCGCGTTCGCCGGCGACGGTCGAGAAACGCATGAACATAGGGGTCTGCTTTCCGACTTCGGCGAACAGCGTCGCCTTCGAGTAGCGGGTGATGTCATTCGTCACCGTGAAAGTGCCGTACGCTCCCGCTCCCTTGGCATGCATGCGACGTTCCGGGATCACCTCGCGGTCAAAATGTGCAAGCTTCTCAATCAGCCAGACATCTTGCAACAACGCAGGCCCCCGAGGGCCGGCAGTCTGGATGTTGAAGTTGTCCGGAACGGGAGCGCCAGCCGCCGTCGTGAGTTTGTCCTGACCCATGCTATAACTCCTTCGTTTCTGAAAGAGGCAATAGGACAAAGCACCGTCGATCCGACCAGCTATACGCTGGTCTACCTCACAAACCGGCTTTTAGAGCAAGGGATAAAGTAATGACACCGCACACCTAAAGGCCCAGTCGCTGAAATGCGCGTTCGTTTTGTAGACGAGCGGCCAGGGTCATCGCTTACCTTGTCCTTCAAACAAACCACGCTCGTGCCAGTATGGGTACAGAGCATGGGCTTCCTAAAGCCCAGGTATCGACTTCGTCAGCTGAGCTATGAAATCGCAGAAACGCCGCAGGCGGTGGGGCATCATAGAACCGAAAGCGTGCATTACGTTCAAGGGCTGGGTCGGCAACCGCAGCTTTCCGGAGAGGTCGATAAGCCGACCATCACGAAGCTCTTCATGCACGGCGCACCGCATGAAAACCGCGGCCCCCAAGCCATGCAGCGTCGCAGCTCGTAACGCCTGTCCAGTGTCACAATCGACCCTGCCCTGCGGAATGAAATGGTCCCCGTCAGCGAAGACAACCGGGCTAGGTCTTCCGTGGACGATGTATCGCGCAAACGGAAGAACCGAAGCCTCGCGCACCGAGCCGGGCACACCGTTGACAGTTACAAACTCCGGGGAAGCGACGATTACCATCTCGACCTCTGCGAGCTTCCTGACACGTAGGTCGCCCTGCCCGCCCCCGCCGACACGGAAAACGACATCGTAGTCTTCCCTGATCAAGTCAACCTGTCGGTCGGTAATCCCTACCTCAAACTTGATAGCCGGGTATGACGGTGCGAACTCCCTGAAGATCGGTGCCATAAAAAAGCGGGCCAATTCGCTTGGCATGCTAAACCGCACTCTCCCCGACATGGCGCTCTCGCCCGCGAGAAAGTCATCCGACGTGTCCAACTGACGCAGAAGGGGCCCCACCTTCTCGAGAAGCGATTGTCCCTCAGCAGTCAGGGTCAATGCCCGGGTCGATCGGAGAAATAAGCGGGCGTTCACGAGGCTCTCCAGACGCCCAACACTTCTGGACACAGCAGAGGGCGATGTTTTCAGGACTTTGGCGGCCGAGCTGAACGACCCCGCTTCTGCAGTTCGCACGAAGGCAATCAATCCGGGGGTCTCATCAAGCAGGTTAGGCATTCGAACCTCTCACGCACAAATCATTTGCTCGTCGGCCCGCTAATGCGTCGAAAGCCGCGGCATTACTTCCATGTCACCTAACATGGAGACAAAAATGAAAACACTTCAAGGAAAGGTCGCCGTCATCACCGGCGGCAACAGCGGTATCGGCAAGGCCACTGCGAAACTCTTCGCGCAGGAAGGGGCGAACGTGGTCATCACCGCACGACGCCAAGACATCATCGACCAAGCCGTTGCCGAGATTGGGCACGGCGCGATCGGCATCTGCGGCGATGTAGCGGACATTGCTCATCACCGTGCGGTCGCCTCGGAGGTCGTTGCGAAATTCGGGGCGGTCGATATCTACGTCGCAAACGCCGGTGTCATCGACCTCAAGCCGTCCGAAGAGATTACGGAAGAAATCTACGATCGACACTTCTCCATCAACACCAAGGGCGTGTTCTTTGGGGTTCAATCGATAGCTCCAATCATGAACAATGGTGGGAGCATCATCGTGACGAGCTCTCTGGCCGCCAGCAAGGTGCTCCCGAACCACACCGCCTACGCCGGTTCCAAGGCAGCTGCGGCCGCGTTCGCAAAGAATTGGGCAATAGAGTTCAAAGAACGCCGCATCAGGGTCAATATCTTGAGCCCTGGCCCGACCGACACCGAGATTCTCGGGAAGCTCGGCATCTCGGAAGAACAGCGCGACCCATTCCTTGAGCATATGGCCAACACCATTCCCGCAGGCAGGCTCGCGACCTCCGAGGAGCTGGCAGGCGCAGCTTTGTTTCTCGCCTCTGACACCGGTCGTTTCGTGAATGGTGTCGAACTGCATGTCGACGGCGGCATGTCCCTTATCTAACGGAGAATTCAAATGTCCACGGACCAGAACGCTGAGATTGTTGCGTTCATCGACAAGCTTGCCGAGACGGGCAGCAATTACCGGATGGATGAAATGGAAGCGCTTTACACCGATGACCTCGGCTTCCTCGTACTAACACCCGAAGGCGGTATCGCCCGCTTCTCCAAAGCGGAAATGTTCGCTGAGTTTCGCTCGCGGCGCGACGCCGGAGAGCAGCCACTCTCCACCGAGAAGCGAATACTTCACATCGAGGAACAGGGCGACGACGCAACAGCCATCCTGTACCGTCGGATGAGCCATAAGGCTGCAGCAGCGTTTTACGAGCTCCGCCTGAAAAGGATCGGTAGTGAGTGGAAGGTGGCTGGCGAAACCGTCGTGCCTTGGCCCGACCTTTCGGCGGTCAAAGGCTTTCTCCCTCCGCGCGAGCGCTGAAATGACAACAGCCACGCGGTAATCGGTCGGATAGTCGCCTGGCGCGCATTCCGGAAACAGCCCGGACGCGCGTTGTTTTCTCTTCGCATGCAATCTCGCCGAGCAAACAGATAGCTCGCATCGAAGTTCATCGGCTGGCGACGAATCTGCTGATCGTTTGGTCATTGCTCTCGCAGCGAAGGTCGTTTCGAATCATCTCTGGCATAAGGCGTCATCCCGGGCACCTGGCTGGACAGAAACCTTGAAACGACGTCGCCATCGCATCCCGCATTAGGTCATCGGTCGCGCTCATCCCGTTGAGTTGTCGGCGACTTGCGTCTCGACGCAAAAAAGCCAAATGCCAATACTGCCAGAGGTGCCCAAGGAAACGGGCGACCGATAGAAACCAGAAGGGCCGCATCACCCGGTTGGAGGCGGCCCTTTTGTCCGGACATCAGCCAAGCTTTGGTGTCATGCGAGCGCGCATAAATTCCATGTATTCGGCCTCGGAGCTTCCACGACGTTTTTCGATAAGTGGCTTGATGTCTTCCGTCGCCACGTAACGCAGCTGGTCAGTGCCATCAGTTGCTGCTTCGTAGATAACTTGCGCGACTTGCTCGCTGGTTGCCAAGCCGCGGCTCTGGCGGAGCTGGTCGAAGATGGCTCCCGCTCCAGCGATGAACGCGTCATAGTCAGAGGGGGTCGCGGTCGATGAAAACTCGTGGCCGCTACGTTGGCCGAATTTGGTTTCCAGAACACCACCAGGCTCAACGATTTTCACGACAATTCCGAGGGCTGCGAGCTCGTAGGACAGCGATTCTGAGAAGCCTTCCAGCGCAAACTTCGAGGCGTTGTAGAGCGAGATCATCGGCAGTCCGAAGACGCCGGCTCCCGAACTCACGTTGATGTACATTCCCGAGCCGTTCTCACGGAAGTGTGGCAAAGTCTCGCGCACTACGTCCATGACGCCGAATACATTTACCTCGAACTGGTCGTGCACCTTTTCTCGCGATGTGCCTTCGAAGATACCGAAGAGACCGTAGCCCGCATTGTTTACGACGACGTCGATCTTGCCGAAGCGCGCGATGCCTTCCTCTACGGCGGATTTGATAGTCGCGCGGTCCTGCACGTCAAGCTTGGTCACCAAGACGTTCGGATAGTCACCGCAGACTTCCGTTGGGGTTCGCATCGTCGCGATGACGTTCCACCCCTTGTCGGCGAACAAGCATGCCGCAGCTTCGCCGAAGCCTGACGAGCAGCCAGTGATTAGAACAGTTTTGGTCATTTTTGTTTCTCCGTGTTTACGAGGACGATATTTAATCGAACTCCAGAATGTTATAAGTGGGACAACGCCGTACGGCGCGTTGAAGGAAATTGGACAATGTCGGGAATGACTCTCTCGGACCTCAGGGCAATAGCCGTTGTGGCGGACACAGGCAGTTTCCGCGGTGCGGCTAAGGAACTGGGAATAGCGGTATCCTCGCTCAGCCATCAGGTCGCCAATGTTGAGAAGCGCGTCGGCATCCGTCTTTTCAACCGGACGACCCGCAGTGTTTCGCTCACGGAGGCGGGCGAGGCCATGTTGCAGCGCGTCCGTCCGGCGCTAAACGAGATCGATGAGGCGCTACAGGCGGTCGATCACCTTCGCGCCACCCCAACTGGAACAATAAGGCTCAACACGTCGGAAGGCGGAGCAGAGCGTGTTCTACCGCTCGTCCTAGATTTTCTGACTTCTTATCCGGAGATGAGAGTCGACCTGGTCACCGAAGGTAGGCTTGTCGATATAGTTGCGGAGGGCTTCGATGCGGGGATTCGTCTCCAAGACGTTGTACCGAAGGACATGGTTTGCATTCCGCTTGGGCAGACCGAATCCTTCGTACTCGTAGCCTCACGATCCTATTTGGAAGGCAGGGCAGTTCCAGCATCACCAGGTGACCTCCTCGCACACGAATGCATTCGAGCAAGGCTTCCCAGCGGCTCCCTCGTGGATTGGGAGCTCGAAAGAAACGGAGAAGCGATTTCCGTCGATGTGAGAGGGCGGCTGATCGCCGGGAGCACCGAACTTAGTGTTCTCGCGGCTCGTCAGCACGCGGGGATCGCATATGTCTCCCTGCGATCAGTACAGAGCGACATCGACGACGGTCGGCTGATTCAGCTACTGCCGGAATGGACGCCTCCCTATCCGGGCATAGCGCTTTTTTATCCAAGCCGCCGGCTGCCTTCAGCGGGATTGCGGGCATTCATTGACCACGTGCAGGCTTGGCGGAAAGCCGAGCGGTAGCCGCTACTCGTCGAACGGGGGCTCGCGAACCTGGTGGACCATAGCAAAAGGTCCGCTCACACGCTGTCCTAACCGGCGACATGGGCGCTCGACCAATATACTCCAGCAGATTGGAGCTTGTCAGACTGAAGCGTGCAACCGGCAAAATGGCCCTTCGGAAGTCACATATCCTTGTCCCGCGCTCTATCAGTCACTTCAGACCCACAGCGGTTACCGACGTCGGACCGCGTTCCGGACAACGATCGGCATCGACCGTCGGGTCCGCTTCGGCGTACCGCTGATAGGTCTTGGCAGCCGGAATAGGGATCGTCATGAACAGTCTGCATGAAACCTGGAAAACAAGGGTTTTTCCTCTTCGCGCCATAGGTTTATTTTAGCGAAGCCGATTCCGTAACCTGTGGTGACGGGAGTTTTAACAAATGGTAATTGGGCTCTTATCAGCTCCGGTGCTCAAACGCGGGCTTCGCCCTGCTTGGCCAGCCAGGGTGTTGGGATAAGCGGCTGTGTCGCGCAACGCCTACAAATCGGCTCGCGTGATCCGACTGTTATATGAGAAACCTGCCGTCAAGCCACTCAAGTCGATTTGAGCTTTTCGTCAAGCTCTGCAATCCACGCCAGATATTTCTCCCTTAAAGGGTGATCGCCTGCAAGTTTCTCCAGCTTTTGTTCGGCAAGGCGGCGCTGATCTCGCAATAATCTCTCACGCATTGTCATCCCCTCGTCACGGAGTGGCTCAGGTATTGCAGGTAACCCAAATTTTCGAGCGCTTCACTTCGAACGACTGCCCCCAGCCTTCGTGCAGGATCATCTTAATCCACACCTACGACCTCAAACGGCCCCCAGAAGAGCGGATGCGCATACTTTCCACCGTCGCTTGACCGCAATCCACGCATAGCGTCACCGAGCGCGGAAGAATATGATGCGTCCATTCCGGTTGCCCGGTTTTCGAACATCCTAGTGGTCAACGCGGCGGTCGCGGCCGAGTCCACGGCCCAATGAGATACCACGAGGTTTCTAGCGCCTGCGAAGAAGAACGCTTTGGCGAGACCCGAAAGACCCTCCGCCCCAACCTGCTCCGGCGCAGCCGTGTTACACGCCGAGAGGAGAACAATGTCGGCGTTGAGGTTCAAAGCGGCGATGTCGCTAGCCGAGAGATAGCCGTCATCGATTGGCGTAGCGGCCGCCGGCGGCGTCATGATCAACCCAGGCTCCTCGACACCCGATATTTCCCCGGCGAGCAGCCCGTGGGTCGCGAAGGCCAATGTCTGGAACTTTGTAAGGTCCTCGGCCTTCAAAGAAGTCTCTGTCGCCATCTGCCCAAGTAGCAACGAGCCGTCAGGTGCCTTCAGGCTCTTCTGTAGTGCTCGGAGCTCGTCAGCCGTCTCCGGCAGCCTGGGAAGCGCCCTAATATCCTGCACACTCGCACCGCCACGCAGAGCGACCACCTTCGATGCTCCTAGCCCGCCACGCTCGGTGTCAGGATTGCCGTCGAGAGCCGGATCACCCACGCCAAGCAGAGGCTGCCCGCCTGCTTTTCCGGCGGCCCCGGCGCGCAGCGTCATCAGAGACGCCACCGATGGCACACGCGTCATCGTGTACTTGTCCGACAGCCATTTCGCATTTACAAAATCATCGCGTGCCATCTCTGCGGTCAGCAGAACCGCGAACGGAATGCTTTCTAGGGAGCCGTCCGGCACCAGAATCAGGTGTTTCGGTCTATCGGTCCATATCTGTTCCGTCGGCTCGAAAAGTTGACGATACAGCTGATATGCCGCCTCCCCGCGATAGGCGGGAACCCGTCCCCCACGAAGTTCGAGCCCCCGCCTAAGTTCGCGTACCAGGCCGTTGATATCGTCTGACGACATCTGGGTCTTGACGAGCGTCATCTTGGTCCGGTTTGCGGAGATAACGAGGTAATTATCACCCGTGTCGAGGAACGCGATCAGCGCCTCGTCCTCCGATAACGTCGCGACTGCCTGCTGAACCGACACGGCGACCGTTCCCGATATTTCCACGTACTTGGGGAACTGCTTCGTGAGCTGCGTGTCGAGTTCGTCGACCTGTATCGCCAGCGCCTTGCGATCGTTCGACTGATCGTCAGGGACAGCAAGCCACTTCTGCCTGAGTTCTTCGCGCCGCTTGGCCAGACTTGCCAGTTCTGGCGAGACCGCCGAAAGTCTCGCGCCAAGGCGTGCGATAGTAGCTCCAGTGCCGCTGGGCTTCATCATTTGCGCAATTTCGAAAACGGCTTCCTTGTCGTCAGGAGAGAGTTTGCGCCCGTCAACGAGGACGGAAAGCGCTTCGTTCAGAGCCGGCCGGGCAACTCGAACTATGACCTCCCTGGTTTCGTTGCGCGAGAAGCTCTGCAGACCGAGAACAAATTTGACGTAGGAAATCAGAGCACGGGCGTCGGAACGAGCCGAGAGATCGTCGTGGAGTTTCGTGGCGGCGATCATGCGACCATGATAGGACCCAATCACCCTTTCCCAATCGAGGCTCGATTGCGTACCCTCACCCTCGCCGCCACGTGAATAGGCAAGACGTTCTGGGATATGCTTTCCGAACGCGGCGCTAGCAAGAAGCGGACGATCGAGAATAAGCCAGCGCCAACCATCGAGATACGTCTGCTCCTCGTAAGTGTCTGCCAACCAGAGGCTGAATATCGTTTGCGGCGGGCTAGCCGACTGATAACGCTCGATAGCTTGCAGAGCCCACGACTTCGCCATGTCGATCTTGCCCGCGTCGAAAAGGGCCGCAGAAATGAAGGCAGGATCGAAATCGTCAGCACCTTGGTCAGCAAAGCGGGTATGGCTCGGCGTTTGCTGGATGTAGGTGTCGTAAGTGCCGGGCTTTTTGAGAAAAGCCTGCTCTCGCTTCGAAAGTTTCCTTTCCTGGAATTGTGCGACTTCGCCAGGCGAGAACGCAGCCTTCGCCAACGCCCGGAGCCCGCCGTGTTCCGGTGCCTCGAGAAATTTCAGAATTCGCCAGTTCGGGATTGCGAAGAACGGCTTGACCTGTCCTAGCTCCAACCTTTTGGAAGCGCTCTGCAACTCGGCTCGCACCTCGTCCTCAGCAAGTGCGGCATCTCCCGCGCAGAAGGAGGCGCGCACAATCGTCGGCAGCTCTGCTGGTTGTTGCACGCAGATCGCCTCGCCGACCTTCGGACCGATGATGGCCAACTTCGAGACCGGACCGGGTCCTTCTTCCTCGTCACCCTGGAGCATGGATGATGCACCGAGCTGCTTCAATGCGGACATGAATGCATCCGGTTCATCACGAATGATGGCCGCGTAGAAGGCGTGCTCTGCCGATGACGGAGCATCCAATTCTGCGAGCCGTTCATAGGCCGAGAGGAAGCTGTCAGGCGATCCGTAATACGACTCGAAGGCAGACATCATGCCAAGGCTGTCCGCGAGGAACTTTCTCCCTATAGGAGTTTCGCGAATGTCCGGGGGAAGGAGATCGATACCCATTTCGATTAGTTGTCGGCCCGACCCGATATTGCCCTGCATTCGCATCCACCCGGCCCACTCAACGGTCGCGGCGCAGAACGGTGGAATGACTGGCTTGCTCCGATCAAATCCTGGAAGGTCGAAGCCGCCGTATCCATTGTAGTTTCCGGGTATCAGACGGCAGAAGTAAACGGCCGCGTCCCGGTTTCCGGAGGCATAGATTTCCTGTAATTGCGAAAGCAAGGTGAAGAGATTATTCCGTCCTTCGGCTATGAACGGCATCAGACCATAGTCAGCGAAGAACTGCGTGGCGACGTAATCGTAGGGCTCCATCGCATATGCAGCCTTGTCGTCGGTCCAATTGACTGACCGTCCAGCGTCGGGATCATCATAGATGAAGAAGGGCCGTGGTTTGAGTCGGCCGACAAAAAGGAGGCGATCACTTTCGCCTGTCGACATCGAAAATGAGGTGGCGATCTCGGCGTAGGCTGCCTCACGATCACCAGCCTCGGCAAGCGCTGCCGCTTTGATCCGAGATGCCTCTAGCCTTGCAATCAACGGGTTTCCGTAAGTCTCGGCTATTCTCAGGCGCTTCAGTGGGCCATCAAGGCTCGAGTGCCCACTCCCGGTCGGCACGTTGTAGACGTTCCTTGCGATCTTAATTTCCGCCTCGGCGACCTTACGTTTTGCCTCGGGCCCCTCGACAGCGTCAAACAATGTTGGGAAAAATTGAAGCTGATAGTCGTTGTCGTTGTAGCGCTTCCAGTGAATGGCAAGCCCGTTCCGTAGGGTGGACTCGGCGCTCTTCTTGTCACCAAGTGCAAGAAACGCCATGCCCGCAAACCGATATGCGCGCGCCCGCTGGATGATATAGCCGTCATGCTCCGCCTGGTATGGCTTGAGCATGTCAGCACCTGAGACCAACGCCGACGTCGCCCTCCTGAGCTTGTCGGTTTTGGCCTTACCTTCGAGGAAGTTTGCCTGCTTGTATGCGACTTCTCCAATGTCGCAGAGCAACACGCCAACCTGTCGGCTGCTTTTGCCGAACTGCACCTCGCTCGCCTCGATCAACCGTCGGAGCACGACGATGGCGTTGTCTAGTTGTTCCGACGTCACGTAGTCCGTCTGGATTGTCTGCTTGATCGATGAATGTTCAGGTCCGGTGACCATGCCTTCCAACGCAGAGGCCGCCGTTGCGGCAAAGAAGAGCCACGCGCTTAGGGCGACCGCAAGGAAAAGATAAAGGAGCTTCACGGCCAATCTCCGTACTCAATCGCGTTGGTCAGGGCCTGCTTCACTCGGCGATCGAGCGTAAGACCTCTAATTTGCTGGACGCCTTCGAATGCCCAGTCTCCCCCACTTTCGGAGATGGCAGCAACTATCCTGGAAGCCCTGTCGAAGTCGTCCAATGGAGGACCGTCATTGTCATCTGCGAAGCCTGAGGTCCCGTAAACCTTATACGACACGGTCCTGGTCGCGTCGGCGACCACTAGGTGGAACGCCTTTCCAGCCTCGATGTGGGCTCGAATGGTTCCATTTCGAGCGCCGTCGGCGACGGTTCCGTCGATCTGCTTCCCGTCAGGTAAAATCGCACTCAGCCGAAACGGTGGCTTGCCGTCTACCCAGCGTACTTCAAAGGTCCTGATCCCAGCGACCACCGAGGGTTTTGCGACCTTGTCCAACGCGGGCACCCTCAGCGCATAAGATTCCCTGCTCCGCATCGGCTTCGACTTTCGCTCCGGGTCCCACCATCCCAAGACTTCGGCCAGCTGCTGATATCGACTTGAGACACCACTAGTTAGTCCTGACGCCGGGACGGAATAGGAAGATACGCGGCTCGCGGAGCATCCCGTTTCCTCGGCCACTGTGGCTTCGGGCGAAAGAAGCAGTTGGCACTCGCCCGCGCGGTTCAGCTTGACGAAGCCTGTACGAGGGACATCCAGGCGGTCACCCTCTTCCAGCACGCTTCCCAGCTGGAGCTCCATCGGTTTGCCGAAGCGTTCGCCAACGATCGACCCCGCACCGTCGTAATCGACGACTACCGCCGCGGGCTGTCCAGCATGAGCTACTACTGGAGCCAGGAGAACAAAACTCGCCAGCGCGACCGATCTCGGCATCCATTCATCCCAAACACGTTTATCCATTGAGAAACGACCTCCAGCCGCGGCCCTTGAGGAATCCACGGCATATCGATTCGACAGATTCCAAGGCGATCACCAGAGCCCAGATAACAACGGCATACTCAACGACGGACTGGGCGGCGGCTGGGCCGAGATTGATATTGCAGACGGTGTACACGGCAATGCCAACCAACAGCGCCACCGGTGCCGAGATAAGCGGTTTGAAGGTGAAGGTCGCAAACGCGACCAGCCCCCCAAGAAACATACTTGAAAGGACGACGGCGAGCTTCGTCGAATACTCTGCAGCCTTTATGGCCTTGGTGGAATGGGCCACCGCATTGGCGATGACTCTCATGCCTTCCATTTCCCCGATGGGCGTGTCGTGAAAGTCGCCATTGGAGTCGTAGCTGTTTCCGATGATCACGAAACGGTCTGTCATTGCGCTGCTAGCGACAGAACGCTGGGCAAACTGGAACGCGGACAGTTGAATGAGAGCAGGCACTTTTCCGTCTTCGGCCATTACCGCTGACATAGCGGAATCACTCCTTGGAAAGGAAAACTGGATCGGCGAACTCTTGTCGGCCTCACTTAGCCAAGCGGGCGCGGTGCCGTCTTGCAAGGGCTTCTCTTCGCAATCCTGACCATAGCGCGCACCAAGGTACTTTTGTGCGGTCTCAGCCATTGCCATTCCACCGGACTTGTATGCGTAGGCGAGCAGCGCCGGAGAGAGGACAGCCTCACAGCCGCCTTTAGGGACCTCCCAGAGGTTCCAGTTCCTGATCTTGCCGCCGTCACCCACATCGAAGAGCACGTTCACCCAAAACAGAGGTTTATTTGCCTTGAAGTGCTGTTCGAAATCGGTCGGAGTGACCGGGAGGCTGTTCCCGGACGTATCGAGCGAGAGTTCTCGCGGAAACAGCAAGGGAGGGTCGGTTGACTCCCAGCTTTCGAGGATTTGATGTAGCGCTTCGGCGTCCTGTCCGCTGTCGGCTGAGATATCAAGGTCAACGAGAATTGCACGCGGCTTGGTCGTCCTCGCCTTCGATATCAGGTCGGCGATGATCTCCTTTTTGATTGGGAACGGCCGCTGCCAGGCTTCGAAGCTTTGATCGTCGATAAGAACCATCGTCACGGGAACACTGGGCATCGAAAGCAGGCCGAGGCCCTGAGAAACCGCATGAATCTTATCGAGTGACGGGTTGTCCGTGATCGAATCCACGACCCCCTTCAGCCAGAACGGCGCGACTGCGGCGATCAGTCCAAAAGAAAACAGGATAACAACAACAAGCCTGTAACGGCTGCGTAAACTCATGGCCCCAAACGCCGGTCACAATATTTCCCCGCAGGGATCAGAGCATGGGATCATCAATATCGCAATAAACGTCAATGTAATTAATTCGGATGACTGTATCATTCTGTGACTAAGATTGAATGTGAAACTCCGCCTCGGAATTATGCTGACCGAAAGGCTGATATTGACTTCACGCTCCTCCTCAAAATACATATATGCTGGGCGGTCTACAGGGGGAAAACATGGGCAGCTTTTCAGTGTGGCATCTGTTGATTTGCGCTGAGAGTTGACCCGGGATTTGCACTGAGAAGTGACCCGCCTTTAGATATCGTTTGTGTTGGCAGTGGTGGTCAAGTTCCGCCGTTTCTCCTTTGTAGGTTCGGGTTCATGAGCT